>Ga0208274_1000567_pt1 | contig 19046 bp, 15 predicted proteins | sample ETNtaG_22_FD_185755 | JGI IMG/M metagenome (GOLD analysis project Ga0208274, IMG submission 185755) | Marine microbial and viral communities from oxygen minimum zone, Eastern Pacific Ocean - ETNP201306SV43 (SPAdes) (version 2) | ecosystem: Environmental > Aquatic > Marine > Oceanic ... | reverse complement strand
ATCCTGCACCCCAGCGTCATTGTCATTGCCCGAAATATCGTCCAAGTTGATATTTGACGCAAATGGATTGCCAACAAGTGTGTATGTGTTTGTAAGATCAACAGTAACATCACTGCCAGGTTCTGAACCGGATATATCCAGCGTAACAGGAAGTGCAGAGCTGCCGTTGTTGGTGTTATCAAAAAAGTACAATATAAATCCTAACCCATCACCCCAAGCTGTCGAAACATTTGTTGGTTCATCCCAACCATCAGAAGTCCCACTTTCGTCTGACCCGTCATTGTAGTAAAAATTCGCATCTTCAGAGGCATCGTCACCGCCGGTAATGCCCTGCACCGGAGTATCATCAGAGATATCTGTGACAATACCACCTGTCTTCGGCAAACTAAGCATGCGCCAACCGTCATCTCCGGTTATAGTCACAGCAAGGATCGTTTGGCTTGTATTAATAGAACCGGCCGTATTCGCCCCCGCCGATTGCCATGAAAAATCTGAATATATACTTCCGGACCCCGCAAGTTGAAGGGAGTGTCCTGATGAAGTGCTGCTGCCCTCACTTTCGCCAATATCTGTAGACGTTTCTCCGTTAGCAGTACCATCGGTTGCTATGATTTCACCTTCATAACTCAAGAATTGCACAAGCGTAGATGAATTATAAACTAATGCCAGACCATCTGGAGCACCATTTTGAATGGGACTTCTTGTTTTCCAGGCAATTGTAAAACCATTTCTGCTTTCTTGTGAAGTAGGTGTAGTAAAATCTATAGTACCATATTTTGTACCATTACTTCCATTATATAATTCAACAGACCAATTTGTAAGGGGATAAGTAGCAATATCTCTAATAACTATTTCAACCCCTTCACCGGTGTCGCCACCACTGTTGTCATAATGAATTTCATTTACCCAAGCATCGCTTGTTATTTGTCCAAACCCAAAACTCAACGTAAAGATAATAACTAATACTGCCTTTAGGCCTTTAGTTGTAAATACTCTTTTATTTAATGGCTGCATATCAAGCTTCGTTTGCCAGTACAGTTTATAAATAAAAGCTGTTATAGATATTTTTGCAGGGGAATATGAAAAGCATAACAAATATTTATTTGAAGTCTTCATTTGTGGGACGTGAATATTACAAAAGATTCAGGTAATATCAAAGATGGGGAAGTGCCCCAGTTTTTCTCACACAAAAACCAGCTTTTTCCGACTGGAGTAAACCTTACTTCAACTGAACCATCTTCTGAATCTATAAAAATTCTTTTGCTCTTCTACCAGGATATTGATCTGGTAAACAGCTGAATTATTATGTACCATGTATCTTATACAGGTACATACTCCTGCTCCCACCCATTGAGCCCCGGTGTGATGATTCGGTACCACAGCGGCGGTATGAGGCAAATAACCAGGGTGGTGAGATAGCCATAGGGCATTTGCGGAGCATTTTTATAAGGATCCAGTTTCCAGAATTTTACCATTGGCTTTTCGTGGTGGGCAGAATGACGGGTCAAGGAAAACAGCACCATGCTGCTCATTCTCTTGTTGGTATTCCAGGAATGTTCAGGTCCAATTCGCTGTTCCGATTTTCGGGTAAGCCCGTAATGTTCCATGTAGTTCACAATCTCCAAGATAAATTTTGCAAAGACAGCCTGCCCAAGAAACAGTACCAGACCTAAAACTCCGCCTGCAGAAAAAAATACGGCACACAAGAATACTGACATGATATATCCAGTGATCATCCTGTTCCTGAATGAAAAGAGGCTGAATCCTTTTTTCCGAAGTCTTTTCAGCTCGTGTTTCCATGCACTGATATGCCCAAATACAGTTGATCTTATGAAAAACGTGTATACATTTTCTCCTCTTCTGGCTGTTGCAGGATCCTTATCTGTCCCAACGGTGATATGATGACCGTACACATGTTCAATGGCAAAGTCTGCATTGCAGCTTGCGGAAAGAAGCCACCTGCCCTCCAGCATTGCAATTCTATCTTTTATCCGATGGGTAAGCTCATGGCCTACGTTTGTACCATATCCTGCAACTATGAACCCTACGCCAAGCAGGGCGCCAACATAATCAGACCATACGCTGCCATTTCTCTCTGTAAAAAAATCATATGAAAACAGGCCCGTTAACAATTGCCCTATGCCAAGAAAATCCTGTGTTCCGCTTCCGGATGCCCATGCAAAACTCAGCAATAGCATGGCGACGAGAGGCAAGGCCAAATGCAATGGAAGTTCTATCAGCCAGGGATGGCTGTATTCCGGTTGAGAAGCATCTTCACCCAGGACTGCATCTCCCCCAATCACCACAACAAATAAAACAGCAAGCCCAAACCACATCCAGTGACCGCCAAGAAGAATTCCAATCATTACTGCTTGTAACAAAACGGGTGTAATAAAGTATTTCAAGTATTTCATCATTATTTATTCCTCCCTTTTTTGAAATTCATAGTGTGTTTAAAGAGAGTATAAATTATTAATAAAATATCTTTAGAACAAAACTAATGCGATACGTTTCTACTTACCATTCATCATCTTCGTATTCTTCCAGGTATTGAGCCTCTGAATCCAACCAACTTTTATAGTCAGTTTCCGTATCTATGGTCAGGTATCCTTTCATTCTATAATGACCAAGTCCACATAACTGAGCGCAGACAATTTCCAATCCTTTACCTTTTCTTGGAGTATCAGCCATTTTTTGCAGATATTCTTCAGAAGTCATGGTTGCCTCAAAATGAACTGGAATACTCATTCCCGGGATTGCATCTTGGGCGACGCGAAGTTCAGGAAGTTTAAAACTATGAATAACATCTTTAGTTGAAAGATCTACCCGAATTTTTCTGTTAACGGGAATATGCATTTGATTTATGGTATAAAAATCATCTGATCCCCCTATGCTTGAACGATCTAAACCAATGGGGTTTTCTTCTTCATCAACAAGATCAACTTTCGTTTCTCCAAAAATTCCATCCAGTCCCGGATAATGGATATTCCATGCAAATTGCTGTGCAATAACACGAATATGTACTGCTCCATCCTCAGCTGAAGTCGGGACATCATTCACCCGGGATGCCCAGATTGGGAAAGCAAAACCAATAAGTAATACAATTTCAACGACAGCAACTGCAACTTCAAGAATAGAAGATAAATGAGACTTTACCCCCTCGTGGTCCGCTTTCGGATTTTTTGAAGCTCTAAACTTTACCAGTGATATAATAAAAAATGTCCCCCAACCCACAAATAGAATAAACATCAACCAATGGATTAAAACAATTATTTCATCAATGCCTGGCCCAGCAGTTGATAAGTGAATAGGAAGTCCGTAATGTTTTAAAAATTCTAACATTGGCTAATACACTCTGTTTCCGATACCTGAAGATTGAAGCACATAAGCTTTTGCTCTGTTTCGTAAAGAAATTATAGTAAACACAACTCCCATTAACACAGCAGAAATAAACCCTAATAAAACAAATATGGCGTAGTTTAGTCCTTGAGTTGCAGGTGCATCCGGTGCGCCATAACAGGTGGCACAGGCAAAACCTATCTTTGGTATTGCCAGAATGAGGACTGTAAAAAATATTCTCAACGAATTCATTTTAGAGACCTGAATTTTTGAATTATGTGCCAACCATATACAACCAGACCGCCCGATAAACAGATGGAACCAATTCCAACGACCATAGATAACATCCCTGAAATTGAAGGATTTCTTATTTCATAATATCCATACCAGGCACAAAGCAATATTGATAAAGAAATGAAGAAAATGTGGAATGTTTTAAGAGAAATCATCCTAACTGTGCCTGGTCAATAAATGAAGTCATTGGGAAAAGCATGAGAATAAAAAAGAAAACTGCAGTTAACATTAATATCCAGGTAATCAACGCTTTTTCAGAAATTAGATGCATAAAATAACTAGCCACTAATGACCCTTTAATAGAAGCAATAGCCAAGGCAAGAAAAATCGCTTCACCTCTGCTTAGGTCCAGATAAGATGCTGCAACAGTTGCTACAGTCAGAGCAGCTAATGTTGCAAAAACTATCATATAAACTTTTATATGTTGCTGAATATCTTTTGTGTCATGATTCGTACTCATAATGAATTCTCCTAGAGCAGGTAAAGTACTGGAAACAGAAAAATCCAGACAAGATCAACAAAATGCCAATACAATCCAACAATTTCAACCCGGTTTGTAAACTGCTCTGAATTTGATAACCACATTTTTCGTCCTGGGATCCATAAATAAAAAAGAACGATCATACCACCAATAATATGTAATCCATGGAGACCCGTAAGGGTAAAATAAATAGCGAAAAATGTGTTAGTGCTTGGGAAAATATGGTGATCAAATTTTGCAGTATACTCTAAATATTTTATAACTAAAAATACTAGAGCACATAATAGGGTCAACCCCATATACAGTTTATATTTTTTGATATCCTGAAGTTTGAGAGAAGCCCAGGACATGACCATTGTAACACTTGAGGAAATCAAAATCAATGTATTAAGCGTTGCAAGGGGAATATTAAGTTCCTGTCCCCACTCATGAAAAGCGCCATCGGGTGCACCAAATCGAAGAAAAATGTAAGCAGAAAATAAGCCTCCAAAGAGCATCACCTCAGACGCTAAAAATAACCAAATACCCAGCTTAGCATTAAACAATCCGGTATCAGAGCGTTCTTCTACTGTATAAGGAATATCCATAACCCTTTATCCTTTTTTCGGAACTGTTTGAGGAGTAAAATCTCTTTTCCGCCCCGGAACGCTATATTCATAAGCTTCGCGGTGTACTTCGGGAATATTGTCGAAATTAACATGGGGTAACGGTGGGGATGGTGCCGTCCATTCCAGCGTAGTTGAATCCCATGGATTCTCATCAACCTTTTCTCCAAATTTCATACTATAAAAAACATTGAAGATGAATGGAAGCTGGGCTAACCCAAGAAGCCAAGCTGAAATAGACATAAACTCATTCCACTGTAATACGCCACTAGCATGGGCAGATTCAAGACCGCCATCCCAAAGCCGTCGTGAAACACCTGCTAAGCCCTGGATAAACATGGGCATAAAAATTCCATTCATAAAAATGAACGATGGCCAGAAATGAAGCTTCCCAATAGCTTCACTCATCTTACGACCAGTCATTTTTGGGTACCAATAGTAAATACCAGCAAATAAGGCAAAAATTGTACCAGGAGCTACTACATAATGAAAATGACCAATCACATAATATGTATCATGCAAATAGATATCAGATGCACCAATACCTAATGGTAAACCTGTTAACCCGCCAATCCCAAACATGGGTAAAAATGCCAAAGCGAAAAGCATTGGTGTGTTAAATCGAATTGACGCACCCCACAATGATATAAACAAAGCTGATAAAATAATAACTGATGGAATCGAAATAATCATAGTGGTTGTCTGAAAAAAAGCACTCATAGCTGTGCCCATTCCAGTTAAAAACATATGATGCGCCCAAACTATAAAAGACATAAAACCTAGAAACACTGCAGCAAAAACCAACGATTTATAACCCCAGAGTGGTTTTCTTGTGTTGTTAGCAATCACCTCGGAAACTATTCCCATTGCTGGTAAAATTAATACATAGACTTCAGGATGGGCTAGAAACCAAAACAAATGCTGCCAAAGCAGTGGACTACCACCGCCGCTCACATTCAATATTTCACCAGAGACTACAAGACCGCTTGGCAAAAAGAAACTTGTACCGGCGACACGATCCATAAGCTGCAGCACCGCAGCCGATTCAAGCGGTGGGAATGCCAAAACTAAAAGAAATGCTGTAACAAGCTGTGCCCATACAAAAAATGGAAGGCGCATCCACGACAGACCCGGAGCACGGAGCTGCACAATGGTGGTAATAAAGTTTATTGAACCAAGCAAGGAAGATGTAATAATAAAAACCATTCCAATCAGCCAAATGGTTTGCCCTGGTTCAAAAACGGAAAGAGGAGGATAGCCTGTCCAGCCTGCCCGTGCTGGTCCCTCAGGGGTGAAAAAACTAGCAAGCATTACAATTCCGCCAACAAGGTAGCTCCAGTAACTTGCAGCATTTAATTTAGGGAATGCCATGTCCGGTGCACCAATCTGTAATGGGACAATGTAATTCCCGAATGCGCCCACTGCCAGAGGAACAACACCCAGAAATATCATGATGGTACCGTGCATGACCCCAAGAGCGTTATAGGTTTCCGGCAAAAGAATTCCAGTGTCTCCCAATAGACCGCCAATTATGGGTACAGGTGTTTCAGGATAAGCCAACTGCCACCGCATAATCATCATCAGTACAAATCCAACCAACAGGAAAAACAATGCTGTAAAACCATATTGCAATCCTATAATTTTGTGATCAGTTGACCAGATATATTTTCTGTAGAAAGGTTCGTCGTGGTGGGTATGACTGCTCATATAATTTCTTTAATGATTAGAAAAAGAACCATTCCTCTGCCGGTCCAAAACTCTAATATCCTCCTACGTTGCATAAGTTTGTTGTAATAGTTCTTCTTCTGAAACAAGAGATGCGAATGTCTTGTTTTCAAGTGTTTCAATCATATTATCCTGAACCTGTCGCCAGACAGAATGCACAGCGCAAGAGCCAATGCGATCACAAAACTCAGAACCGATCAAACATTTATTTAAGAAAATTTTCCCTTCGATCACTTCAATCACATCTAATAAAGTAATTGAATCAGCAGCACGTGCAAGAGTAATACCGCCATTTTTACCCCGATAGGAATGAAGCAATCCCGCTTTTACCAGGTGACCCATAATTTTCCTCAGTATTGATTCCGGTACTTTCTGGTCTTTTGCTATATCTGCAATATGTGATGTTTCCCCAAAGGGCTTTGCAGATAAGTAGAGCATTGCCAGAATAGCATATTCGCCTGACATTGATAATTTCATGTATTATTTCCTTAATATTAAACCAATAAATACTAATATGAGTGTATTTATCATATTTAACGATTGAGAAAGTAATATGGGTACATTCTAACTTCAAAAGGAAATAATTTTAGTATAAAATTATGTCGGTAAAATAGCCTGATTTTTTTTTCATTAATCTTTATCACAATGCAGAAGGAATGATTAAAAATGTACGATGGAAACAACTATTTTCTTCCAGATACTAATCTTGCAAATTTGTCAATTCTAAGTAAAAAGAATAAACAATAATACTATTTGGATTCTAAAAACACGTTTTGTATCTTCCTAATCAATTTGGAGATTAGAAGACACTGATGTGTTCTTTCTTCAGATTTCACATACAGCACTAAACCAAGGAGGTTTTCAATCCAATGAAAATAAAAATGAAATTAACTTTCTTCATAACCTGCATATTGGGCATTCAGATTATGGTCGCCCAAACAACGCAGACCACAGGAACAATTACAGATGCAGAAACGGGTGAGCCGCTCGTTGGTGCTCAGGTCATGGTAAAAGGGACATCCATTGGTACCACAACAGCCCAGAATGGTATGTTCAGCCTTGAGGTTGATACCGGTGCCACCCTTGTAATCACTTATATTGGATATCAAACAAAAGAAGCAACATCTACATCAGGAAGAATGGCAATAGGACTCGAAAAAGGGACCCTGCGTGGTGATGAGGTTTCGGTTGTTGGCTCCCGTTTTAGACCCCGAACACAGATAACATCACCGGTGCCAATTGATAATCTGCAGATAAGGGAATTGAGATCTTCCGGTCAGCATGGCTTGGATCATATGTTAACCTATAAAGTCCCTTCTTATAACGCTTCGCAACAGACGATATCTGATGCCACTGCACACTTTGATCCTGCAGATTTGAGAGGGCTTGGCCCCAGCCGGACTTTAGTACTAATCAACGGAAAACGCAAACACGCAAGTTCATTCATTCTTATCAACGATACACCTGGAAAAGGAGAAGTAGGTGTGGATATGAAAAGCATTTCCACTGCTGCCATTGACCGGATAGAAGTGCTTAGAGACGGTGCATCTGCCCAATATGGTTCTGATGCCATAGCAGGTGTTATAAATGTAATTATGAAGGAAAAAGTCGATTATACGGAAGTTAATGTATCAGCAGGCCAGACCGCAGGCGGTCACAAAAATGCAGGTGATGGAGCCAACATGGGGCTGAACGTAAATCATGGAATGAATATAGGCGATAAGGGCTCATTAAATATGACGGCATCCTATCATGATCAGGAAGAGACCAGACGTGCTGGGGAACCTGGCGGTGATGGTCTTTTCGGCTTTTTGTATGCTGTTGGAGCCATACCAATTGAGGATGCTTTAGGCTTTGAAGCAACCCCAGGCAATGTAGCTACAGGACAGCAAATTTGGGATGGAGATACAGATTGGCAGCAGGCAAATCCTGATTTAGGTACACATATAGGAATTCCAAATATGACCACCATGGATTTTTTCTTAAACGGTTCCTATGATCTGAATGATGAGATGGAGTTGTATTCGTTTGGTGGTTTTACAAATAGAGTCGGTAAAAGTTACGCACTCTATCGAGCACCTTACTGGCCCGGACTTCACGATAATTACAATCTTCTGCACGGTGCATCAGATACATATGTAGGTTTTCAACCGACGTTTGAAACTGATATTACAGACAATTCTTTGACCACTGGATTAAGAGGAAAATTAAATGATTGGGATTTTGATTTAAGTATGAGTGTAGGTCGAAATAAGGTGGATTATTCGGTGAATAATTCACTGAACATTAGTCTTAATGACCATCTCGATTCTTTAGGGTTGGTTGGCCCAACTGAATTCAAACCGGGAGGTTATGAATTTGGTCATACAGTCTATAATTCAGATTTTGCCAAAACATTTGGCAAAATATCGTTTGGTTTGGGTACAGAGCTTCGTTTTGAAAACTTTGTAGCGATAGCTGGTGATTCTGCTTCCTGGTATGAGGAGGGGGTTCAATCCTTTCCGGGGATTCAGCCACAGAATGCAGTGGATAAGTACCGACGTAACATGGGTGCATACATAAGTTTAGAATATAATCATGAAGGACTGTTACTTACGGCTGCAAAACGGTTCGAAGAATATAGTGATTTCGGTTATACAGATAATTGGATGATAAGCGGAAGATATTTGTTGAATGATTTTACGTCAATAAGGACTTCTCAATCACATGGTTTTCGAGCCCCATCTTTACATCAAATGTATATGAGTAATATTCAGACATTACTTTCAGCCGGTACAGTGTCGAATCAGGGAACCTATAATAACGAAAGTGATGTTGTCGCTTCTCTTGGTGTGGATAAGCTGACGGAAGAAGAATCATTCAACAGGTCCATTGGTATCGCGTGGCAACCAACCGGGGGGATATACGCTTCATTTGATATGTATAATATTAAGGTGGATGATAGAATTGTATATTCAAGCAGTATTGCTTCCAGTGATCCAACAACTCAGGTTAACCAGATACTTTCCGATGCTGATATCACCAGCCTAAAATTCTTCACCAATGCTGTAGATACCAAAACCAACGGTATAGATATTGTTCTGGGTTATTCCGATCTGAATATAGGTCCAGGATCACTGGATCTCAACTGGGCTGCAAACTTCAACGAAACAGAAATTGTTGGTGCTATTACAACTCCTGACCCCATTGCTGAAGCAGGTGTCGATATATTCGATCGTAAAGAACAATCGAGGATTGAAACTGCCCGACCAGCATACAAGATAACAGGTGGTCTCACTTATAATGTGGGAGGCCTGTCTATTGCATTAAATAGAACAACGTTTGGAGAGGTAACCTGGAAACATATGGGGGGTGATGCCGCAAAGGACTACGATGATGCTACCGACCAGATATTTTCCCCAAAATCACTACTGGATTTGAATGTAAATTATCAGCTAAATGATATGATTGGTTTAAATCTAACAGTAAATAATCTGGGGGATGTGTATCCCGATGAAATTAACACAAAAGGTGATTTTGAGGCTGACCTGGGTGGCAGGTTTCAATATCCGTGGGAAGTAAACCAGTTTGGATTTACGGGTACAACCGTACTGGCCGGTTTATCTGTCCGGTTTTAAAACACCACACATATAAAGAATCGATTAAGAAGGCTCTGGTATCAGAGCCTTCTTTTTTTGTCAAAAATTGACAACGTTTCGTTCTTTAGATTTTATTTTCCTTGTATATAAATAAATTAAAACAAATTGTTTTGATAACTATTTTCTATACATTAGATGGACAAAAACAGCAATAGCCAATTTCATCACATCTTACTTTCATTTCTTCCCACTGGGTAACTTCAGTAATACTCTGCAGTGCCATGGGGTATAAAATATTATTTTCTTTATCAATATGCTGACGGAGCATACTGCACAGTTCCGATATTAATTGGGATACTTTCTCTACTCGAACAGGCCAATCTTTATCTGAATTTTCTGTTTCACTTTTCAGGTCATGTTTCATTTTCCGCATCACTTCATGTTCCATGCGCATAACCTGTGTTGGGCCGGAAATGCCTTTTTCTTCCATTGCGGGAAAGAGAACCTCTTCTTCCCGTTCATGATGGGGTTCTGCACCAATAATCTTAACTGCCAATTCATTGGCACGATTCATGAATGCCATGCCATTATTCTGATTATCATCAGAAAGCTGAAGGGTTATTTCCTGTAGTTCATCCAGCATGGCCAAAATATGCTCATGTTCTGTGACCATGGTTTTAATCATATGACCATCTTTTAAATTTTCTATCATTATCTTCCTCATTTATTTTTTATGGATTATCAAATTCTCTTTTAGGTCCCTGGTAATACCACCAGTTAAGCACAAGACAAATCACATAGTAAACAGTAAATCCGTATAAAGCATATTCAGGGTGACCAGCTTTTATTTGTTGTCCAAACACTTTAGGGATAATAAATGCGCCGTAAGCGGCAATCGCTGAGATCCATCCAAGAACGGGGCCTGCCTGTTCTTTGCTGAAAATATAAGGGACACTGCGAAAGGTAGAGCCGTTACCAATACCTGTGGTTAAGAATAGGATCATGAAAAAAGAGAAGAACGGCCACCAATATACCTCAGGTGTATTGCTTTGTTTTGCCTGAATAATAAAATAGGCTACAGCTAATGCTGCCAATATCTGCAGTATAGTACTAATACATGTCACCTTTGCTCCACTGTTGACCTTATCGGCAATTATTCCCCCAATCGGTCGGACCAAAGCGCCAATCATCGGTCCAATGAAAACCCACAGCATAAAATTCGGAGCATTCGGATTGATATAATCCGGATTTGCTGAGTCAATGTATACAAATATGTCCTGACACAATTTAGGAAATGCAAATGAAAATCCGATGAATGAACCAAATGTCATTGTATAGATAATTGTCATTACCCAGTTGTGCTTATTTTTAAATATTTCGAATTGCTTATTAAGGTTTTCCCTGATTTCTGCCGGAGTTGCATATTTCATCAGTAGCACGGTGATGAAGGCTACAACGAAAACTACAATCCATATAGATCCATTTTTTAATCCCCAGCTATCCCATGGTAACCCAATAAGTAGGAATGCACCAATCACAGCTGAGATCAATCCTAAAGCTATCATATACGCAGTTTTTGAAACGCCTTGTATGGTTCCTGGTAGACTCGGTGTCCCTGTTACCACATTATTCATCCCAAAGAAAGCTCCTATAACCGAGAGAATCAACAGCGGAACCCAAACCCAACCAGCATTTTGCAAACCATCAAAGGGGACTCCTTTCACAATTACCTCAGAACCCATAGCTCCAAAAAGGGAAAGTCCAATAACCAGTGGGATTATCTTTTGCATCGCTCCAACACCCAGGTTCCCTATTCCCGCGTTCATTCCCAAGGCATAGCCCTGCACCCTTTTAGGAAAGAAGAAACTTATATTGCTCATTGAAGAGGCAAAATTTCCTCCACCAAACCCAGAAAGCAAAGCCATTGAGGCGAAAATAATGTATGATGTATTAATATCAGATAAGGCCCAACCTGTCCCTATTGCAGGAATTAACATCAACAAAGCAGAGAAAAAGATCACATTGCGACCTCCTCCTAAAGATATTAAAAAGGAGTTGGGAATTCGGAGCGTTGCACCAGCCAATCCAGCAATAGCAGGAAGTGAGTAATAGAGACTATTCACTTCAGACAGTGCTGCTTTGTATTCTTCGGATCCAGGCAATAAACCTTCGGTCATACCAAAATTATATCCAAAATCCTTCATATACTTGATGATCACTCCCCACATGGCCCATGTGGCAAATGATAGAAAAAGGGCGGGGATGGATAACCAAAGATTCTTATTAGCTATCGTTTTACCGGTTGATTCCCAGAAATCCTGGTTTTCAACATCCCATTTTTTAAGATTGGTTGGCATAGCTAAAGTCCTCCTAAAGATATAGTTAAATTACGTGAATGAGTCATTCAGGCTAAAACCACCTTCGAAACCAATCCTTTTCAAAGAGAACTTTTCCGGCGTGCCAATGTCGTCCCGGTTTAAACATATTCACATTTGGCAGCGGCTCGTTGTAGAAATTACCCCTGGCAAACCCAGCCTTTCCGTCTCCCAATTCGATAAAACATTCGCCGTTGCCTGTAAATGTTTTTCGTTTCCCGGATCCTAGAATATCCACGGCAATATTATAGGCCACAACTTCTGCCTGATAATGGGCGAACACGCCGGCTTTGGGAAGGGGTTTTCCAAGCGCTAATGGTATCCCGGTAATGTCACCGATGGCAAAGATATTTTCATATTTTGTTTCAAGTGTATTACGGTCAACCGGAACCCAGCCCGAATCTCCTGCGAGCCCTGAAGCCTTTATAACATCCGGAACTTTATGTGTCGGAACATATGCAAGTAAATCATAATGAGCTTTACTTCCATTTGAAAAGCACAGCATTTTTTCTTCAGAATTAACACTTTCTAATTGATGTTCAGGGAAATATTGAATTCCCTTATCTTCCACCATTTGCCTTACAGCCCCGGAAAGTTCCTTGCCAGCAACACCCATGGGGCCTGGTTCTGCTGCAAAAAGTGTAATATTCACATTATTTCTTATTTTTCTTTTTCTGCAATCGTATTCCAAAAGCATTGCCATTTCATAAGGAGCAGCAGGACATTTATAGGGAAGTGATGTAATCAGGACCACAAGGTCTCCTCCTTGAAAATTTTTCAATGAATCCCGAAGCTTTTCTGCACCTTCAAGCGAATAAAAACTATTTCCTTCCTTTTCCAAGCCCTGTATGGAATTTGGCACCAGATCTGCGCCCATTGCCACAACCAAATAATCACCAAATATAACATTCCCATTTACTTCCACTGTTTTATTATCTACATTGATTTCAGTGATTTCGCCTTCAATAAATTCTATTCCTTTCTTTTGTAAGCCGTTCAAATTTTTACAGATTTTTTCCGGTTTTCTCACTCCTGTAGCCACCCAGGGAAATGATGGAGAAAACGTATATTTTCTATCTTTATCTATCAAAATAATTCGATGTTTTTTTCCTATTAATTTGCTTAACACATTGGCTGTAATCAGACCGCCAACACCTCCACCTAATATTAATACTGTTTTATTTTGTTCGACTATATTATTCTCCATTTTTTTGTTCTACATTAGTTTGAATTATTTTTTCATTTGTAAACTTAGCGATTTTCATAATCGATCGATGCATCCATAACAGACACACAAATGATAAGATAAACATGAACATCCAGCAGCTGGTATATAAACCGGTTCCTTCCAGCAGATATCCAAAGATGATCGGGCAGAAAAATCCGCCTAAACCCCCAAGCACTCCAACCATACCGCCAACCACCCCGACTTCTTCCGGGAAATAATCGGGAATATGTTTATATACTGCAGCCTTGCCAATCCCCCAAATGCTTCCTAATATAATGACCAACACCGCAAAGATCCATACATTTGCCTGGAAATAAATTCGAGTTACTCCTTTAGCGAGAAGTTCCTTCTTTTGCACTTTTTGTCCTTCATCAACCACGCTTTCCTGCCAAACCTCCTTAGTAGGGAAAACCAATACCTGGTCATCCAAATTCTCAAATGTGGTGGGTTTGACCTGCAGAGGATACTTTTCCCCCTCAACGTCAATTTCTGTTGCTGAAACCCTGGTCACAGTTCCAGATCGTTGTGCCATGATCCCTTTTCCCGGAGAATAGATATCCATTTTAGGTACGATGAGTATGAAGCTGATGAGTGTCGATAAGCCCAGAATCCAATACATGACCTTTCTAGCTCCATGCTTATCTGACATCCATCCTCCGAAAGCCCGAATTACCCCGGAGGGAAAACTAAATAGAGCGGCAAAGATACCTGCTGTCACGATGGGCATATAATAGACATTTACAAAATAGGGGACAAGCCATTGGGAAAAAGCTACAAAACACCCAAAAACCAAAAAATAATAGAACCCGAAACGCCATACACGGATATTCTTTAAAGGACTGAGCATTTTTATCCAGGATTTACTGCTTGAAGCAGGCTTTTTATTCTCTGTAAATAAAAAGAAAATAACCGCCATAATCACCAATATTGCGGCATAGACTTTCGGCAACATGCGCCAGCCTTCCATATTTGTTCCATTGGCTGTATAAGTATTAAGCAATGTCGGCGCAAATAAAGTCGTTAATGCTGCCCCTGCATTGCCTGCTCCAAAAATTCCCAGAGCTGTTCCCTGCAGTTTTGTCGGATACCATACAGATGTAAAAGCAATGCCAATGGCAAAGCTGGCACCAGCTAACCCAAAACCAAAACTGCATAAAGCAAAACTGATAAAATCATTGGCGTAAGATAAAAGAAACATGGGCACCGCACAGATAAGCAACAAAATCCCAAATACCGGTTTCCCCCCAAATTTATCCGTAAGCATTCCTGCTGGTAAACGGAAGATCGACCCCGTTAAAACTGGGATTCCCAACAACCACCCAATCTCAATTGGTCCCCAATCATAAACCTGATTCGTGGCCAAATAAGTCACCAGGACACCATTTATCATCCATACGGCAAAACAGACCGTAAAAGCCAGTGTGTTTATAAAAAGTATCTTATGTGAGGTAGCGTTTGCCTCTTTTTGCATTGTCACTCAATCTATTTATAAATGTTGTGTCAGGAGCTGTTTTCGATACGAATAGACGAATCACGCATGGGCGGGATATTTCGAATTCACAGTTGGCATCATTAGGGCAAGGCGGGCCAAATAGGCACAAAACTTAACACGGCCTGACTGGGGGCCGTTGAAGGAGGTTCCTTTCGGTTAAAAAACACGCTCCATTTGTGATACTTTTACACCCACACTGTCCCGGCTGTCATTACCCTCATCGCTTTAAGCCTGAATATTTTCTTAGGGAAATGTATGGTCTCCAAAAATATGAAAGGGGATAGGTAAATGCGTGGACAAGTTTAGTAAAAGGGAAATATACAAAAAATATCAAAGCGACAATAATATGAAGCTTGTTCATAAGTGGCACTCCTTGTATAAAGGAGGGATCGGGCTGAAGTTTAACAACACTCCACAGCCAGGGAGCAATGGAATAAGTTACCCCGAAGACTAACTTTATCGCCGATTGGTAAAGTCCTAGCGAGGTGATGAGGATCAAAAATACCAAGACTATGTAATCTTCAAGTGTACTCATAGCTCTTAACTGGGGAATTATAATTCTCCGCATAAACGCCCAGAAAAGACCATACAGTAAAAGGATTCCGCCAAACATACCAACCCATCGGAAAAAGTCTACCCAAGCTATTAGATTGAGTACGCCACCAACTGCACCTGCTAAATGCATTACGAACAACGTAATGATTCCCCAATGGAGACAGAGTGCGGCAGGCCCTATAGATGCACGACCAAAAAAACCTGTAGATCGGGTAGTCCATAGGAAATCACCTCGAGTGGTCAAATCCATCTTTCTGAAAGAACCTTTAAACCCAAAAAAGAAACGATATAACGTTCCACCGAACAAAAGGAAAATTGAGATGTATGGTAAGCCTATGAAAAAGAAATCGTTAAATATAGAAACTACATTATCAAGCATAGGAACATCCTTTTTTTTCTTTTGGTTGTGATTGTTGTGTTGGTAGCACTTGTGTTTTTAGATCGAAATCTATAACTTTCTCCAATGTACCCAACAGATGGATGTAGGGTGTTTCTAATTCTTCCAGTCGGGAGCGTATCGGAGGCATGAAGGGCAACATATACTCATCAATAAATTTCCCTCTTATAGGATCATCTTTCGATTCAGCGGTCAGAGAAAGAAAGCCTACCATTAGCGGCAGATAATCCGGCAACTCTCCACCATTAATTGACTGTCCGAAATGCCTGTAGATTCCAATCAGCTCTATCATGTATTCGTTTCTGTCGGAAACGGCAGCATTGGCACAGGTCTGCGGTTCATCAAACGTATGACTTCCAAGATAGAGAGGACATTTGGGCTGGAGCTCAAACAGGTCGACATAGTCCTCATCGGAGATGGTCTCTTCCTTTAGAAAAATGGAAAGCAGCTTTGCACTCTCCTTATCGACGGTCTCCAATCCTGCAAGCACTCGATCAGCATCTTTTTTGGTTTTCGCCTTCTCCGTATCCACTTCAGGTGGACTGCACCACAACTCGCCGATGAGCGCGTAAACATCTTTAACTACTTGATTTCCATTTCCGTTATTCATAGTCTTTTGAATCAGTATGATACGATTTGAAGTAGCTCTTTCTTCTCTTCATTGGCGACCAGGGATTCATCTTATCAAAGCCTGCGAGGCCACGCTCGGTATACGGACTCATCTCGGCACTTTCACGCTTTGTAGTCGGTAGAACAAAGCGTTCATTGTAGAAGGCAAGGGATAGTGCCCGCACCATTTCTTTTGCATCCTCTGCGGTCAACCCCACCTGTTTGAGTACATCCAGATTTGGCTTTTTTTCCACCCTCAGGCTTCTCTCGTGGTGCCTTATCGCAAGCTGACGCAGAAGTGCCGTTTTCACTACTTGTTCGTTCCCGGCTCCAAACATACTAGCGAGGTAGGTGATGGGGAGACGGAATTTGTCTAATTCGTCCAGACCGACAAGCGGGCCATTTTCCGGCTTCGTCATGTCAAACACATCTGTGTCTAAAGGAGTGTTCTTTCCTGCGCTGGTGGTGATAGGGGCCAACGGCGGAATATAGAACAGGGAAGGAAGAGTTCTGAATTCAGGGTGTAGTGGCAGCGCGATTTCCCACTTTTTGACTATCTTGTAAATAGGCGAGCGTTGCGCTGCGTCAATCCAATCGTCGCCAAGACCTTCTTTCTTCGCCGCTTCGATCACACTGGGATCAAACGGGTCCAGAATGGCCTCTCTATGCTTCGTCACTAAGTCCTGATCATCTGCCAAAGTCACTTCATTTACCATGTCCATATCGTAAAGAAGGACTCCAAATGAGCGGATTTTCCCCACACAGGAATGAAAGCAGACCGGAGGCAGACCGGATTCAACTCTCGGGTAGCAGAGAATACACTTTTCCATCTTTCCGCTGGCCCAATTGTAATAGGGTTTCTTGTAGGGGCAGGAAGAGATGCAGTAGCGCCAGTTGCGACATCTGTCTTGATCGATGAGAACAATGCCGTCTTCTTCCCGCTTGTAAGCGGCGCCGGATGGACAGGCACCGACACAACCGGGATTGAGACAATGATTGCATATACGGGGAAGATAAAAATAGAAGATATCTCTGAATTTAAGGAATGCTTCTTTCTCCGCTTCGCTCATATCCTTGAAATTGATGTCGTACTTTCCGGTAACGTGGGCACCGCCGGCGTTGTCTTCCCAGTTTACACCCCAATTGATGGGGACATCTTCCTCTTCGGTTACCATGGATTTGGGTGATGCAACCGGTTGCTGTTTAGTTTGCTCTGAATTGTGGAGATCATCGTAACTGAAAGTATATACGTCACCGTCTCCGTAATAATCCTTCATTTCAGGTGTGTGCGGATTGAAGAAGAGATTGGACAGCATATAGGCTTTACTGCCATAGCGAAGCTGCAGCTTACCATTCTTTTTAATCCATCCTCCTTTCCACATTTCCTGATTTTCCCACTGTTTTGGATAGCCGATACCCGGCTTTGTCTCCACATTGTTCCACCACATGTATTCGGCGCCTTCCCGATTCGTCCATACATTCTTGCAGGCGACCGTACAGGTGTTGCAACCAATGCACTTTTCCAGGTTGAACGTCATACTCATTTGTGACTTTACTCGCATATTGTTTACCTATCCTTCCGGTAGCTTGTGCAGTTCACTTTCCTTGTAGACCGGCTTCCCATCATCTCCAAGCGGCATCTTGCGGATGATTACCCCATGGTCCCTCTCTGAGGGGCTTGTCCCCCAGTAGTTGGTGTAATACGAAAATTGAGCGTATCCGCCAATCATAGTGTGCGGATTCATCAAAATTCTCGTTGTTGCGTTGTTGTTTCCGCCCCGCAGATCGGAGAGTTTATTCTTCTTGGCAAGAGGAGAGAAAGGAACATTTATGTGCCTTTCGACTTGGTGGTAAGTAATGGCCATATTCCTCGGTACCTGATGGCTTACCACCGCTCTTACCACTTCAATGCCGTTCTCGCAGAACATTTCCACCCAGTCGTTATCTTTCACCTCAATCTCATCAGCATCATCGGGATTCAGCCATACGGTAGGGCCTCCGCGAGACATGTGCATCATGGGCCAATGGTCCCTGAAAGAGCTGTGTATTTGCCACTTGCCGTGGGGCGTAATGAAGCGGAATACCTTTGACTTTGGACCGGCCTTATCAAGATTGATATCTCCAATAGCCACCATGTCCAACGGCGGTTTATTGGTGGGTAGCGCTTCTCCCAGTTCTCTGATTCCCTGATGGTCGTAGTAAATCTCTTGCCTTCCCGAAAGGGTGTGCCACGGCTTCAGCCGTTCCACATTCATCGTAAACGGACCAAAAGTTCTCTGTTTGCCATCTTTATCTGCCAATACAGCACTCCACTGTGGTGTGGTGTGAATTCTTCTCGGCTGTGAAATGATGTCCTTGTAATGAACCT
>Ga0208274_1000553_pt1 | contig 19410 bp, 13 predicted proteins | sample ETNtaG_22_FD_185755 | JGI IMG/M metagenome (GOLD analysis project Ga0208274, IMG submission 185755) | Marine microbial and viral communities from oxygen minimum zone, Eastern Pacific Ocean - ETNP201306SV43 (SPAdes) (version 2) | ecosystem: Environmental > Aquatic > Marine > Oceanic ... | reverse complement strand
CTGACCAAGGATGAAATAGAGACGTTATTAGTACTGCTGACGGGAATGAGAGAAGGGGAGTTGCCGGAGAGTTATATCGCCAAATTAGAAGGTGATAAAAAGTCTTTGGTAGAGGGTAAAGGAGTAATTGATAAATTTAATTGCATGGGGTGCCATCAGTTCAGTATAGATACATTACATCTGAAAGATGGGGTAGTGGCAAAAGGAATGGTTAAGCTTGAGGAGGAGGAAAACCTCTATTTTCAGTTATGGGAGGATAATGAAGGACTGGGACGAAAGGCTGGTGAAACTGTACAGATAGCAAATGAAGTTATAAAGAGTATGTCCAGGTCGGAAGGTGGAGATATTGGTGATTTTATTATAGATTATCATGTAGAGGTGGAAGGAAGAGTTGCTGAAGAGGCCAAGGTGTTTACTCCTCCTGTTTTATATGGAGAAGGTAAGAAGGTTCAGAGTGCGTGGCTTTTTGAATTTCTCGAAGAACCTGTGGCCCTGAGACCCTGGCTCGATGTTCGTATGCCTACTTTCAAAATGACTGAAGATGAAGCTACGGTATTAGCCAGGTATTTTGCCGCTTTAGAAAAGGAGGAATATCCATATGAATATATAATTGAAACCAAAGAAAAGTATTTGGAGGAAAGGGAAGAGGAAAAACCTGGATACTTAACTATGGCGGAACATTTATTTAATTCTAAAAATGTAAACTGTGCATCGTGTCATGTTCGAGGTGATATAACGCCTGAAGGTGAGCCTGCAGATTGGGCTCCTGATTTGTCCAAAGCAAGGGAACGATTAAAACCTGATTGGATAGTAAACTGGTTGTTGGACCCTCAGTTAATACAGCCTGGTACGAAGATGCCTAAATTCTTCAGAGAAGGTGTATTTCAAGATATTTTCCCCGGGACTCCTGAGGAACAGGCTGTGGCATTAAAAGACTTACTGATGAATCTTCCGGAGGAGATGCTTAAACAACAAGTAGATGAGTCGGAAGAGGAAGAATAGCTATTTCTTGATTACTGGATTAAAAATGGTAATGAGATATTTTACACACAAAAGGCGATAAGTAAATTATCTCTTCTTAGTTTTGTTTTTTTTGGTTGGCTTCTTTTCTGGCGGAGTGTTTAGCATTACTTTTGCAATTTCCTGTGGTGTGAGATGTGATAAGTTAGGAAGTTTTTCTACCTCTTTCTTCCTTTTTTTTCATTATGAACTCCGATACATCAACCGCTTCCCTTCACAATTCTGAATACTAGCAAGCATGCGTTCCATATCAGTCTGTTTTCTTGTATTCCAACGATAACCAGATTCATCTGCATAGCGGTGTAAATGTTGGTCAATACATAATTTATCTAAATAATGGCAGAATTTTTGAATAAATCGTAATAATATTGCCCTGCCATTCCCATATTTCAAGAAAACTTTATACTTTGTTTAGAATTGTGTGTGATGTATATTATCTCCTTAAAAATTTCCTAAATTATATTTGAAAAGTTCAAATTTATTTGTTATAAGTTGGAGTTCTACTGTTTTGCGGTCAAGTTAAAAATGCAAAGTTAAGGCAGGTAGGTAGAATTAGATTGCTTATATTATTTGTTAAAACAAGTTGATTTTTTAACAGCAAAAAGAAATTTAACATTAATACAGGGAGGCGTTAGAAATGAAGAAATTTACAGATCGTTACAATATATGTTTTTTGGCTATAGCTATACTTTCGCTGGTTTTGTTTTTTGGTAATTCAAGGAATATATTTGCTGCATATGAGGAAGGTGATGTGTCAAACGGTGGAACAATAACGGGTACTGTAAAAATTGCAGGTGATGTACCGGCAGCAAAAACGTTAAAAGTAGACAAAGATCAGGCGACATGCGGGCATGATGATATTCCATCAGAGGCTTTGATAGTTTCTGGTGATGGAGCTTTAGAGAATGCAGTAGTATCTATTACAAATATCTCAAAAGGGAAAAAGTTTGCAGGGGGAACCGCATCATCAATCGATCAGAAGGGCTGTATTTTTTCCCCTCATGTGGCTATAATTCCTCCCGGAAGTACCATTGATCTGCTTAACAGTGATGATGTAATGCATAACCTTCATTCGTGGTCTATGAAGAATACGGCATTTAACGAAGGGGTTGCCGGTCATGGGAAGCTGCCTAAAACTTTTGAATTTCCTGAGACTATTAAGATGACCTGCGATGTGCATAAATGGATGACCGCATGGTTGGTAGTACAGGCGAATCCATATTATGCTCTTACAGGCGCAGATGGAAAATTTAAGCTTGAAGGAGTACCTGCCGGTACTTATACCGTTCAGGCATGGCAGGAATCCCTTGGGAAAACTACACAGGAAGTTACCGTAAGCGCCGGTGGAGAAGCTAAGGCAGATTTTGAATTGACAAAGAAGGCAAAGAAGAAAAGAAAAAGAAAAAAGAAAAAATAAATAATGAGAATATTCATTTCTAAAATGGATATTTTTCACATATACAAACTAGTACACATGTTGACATAGAATATGATTAAGCTGAAACCTTTCATGGATTTCACGTCCAAAAAGCTTCAATTGAGGATTGTGTTTACACTTTTTCTCGCCATTTTCCTTTTAGCACTGGCCACCGGTACAGGTATGGCTCAGGAAAATGCTGAACCTGCAAAAACTACCGAAGCTGCCGCAGGAACAACCGAAGCTGCAGCAGAAGCAACCGAAGCTGCAGCAGAAGCAACCGAAGCTGCAGCAGAAGCAACCACAGAGCCAGAGCCCGAACCCGAACCCGAACCATATGAAGTTGTAGACTACAGGAATTTCTTCGGGATTGATGGTCGGCTGATTGTCTGGATAATTTCTCAATTGCATCTCATGTTTGCTGCCTTTGTATTAGCAGTACCGCTCTTTGTCGTTATTATTGAGGTGGTCGGTATGAAGAGCGGTGATATAAGGTATGACAATTTAGCACGCGAATTTACAAAACTTCTGTCCGCTGCATTTGCTACAACGGCCTCATTGGGCGGACTGCTGGCATTTGCTTTGTATGGCCTTTATCCAGCCTTTATGCGCTATATGACGGATGTTTTCCATCCATTCATGTTCATATATGCTCTTTGTTTCTTTGGAGAGGTTTTTTGCCTTTACGGATACTACTACTCGTGGGACTTGCTTTCCAAGACTCCTAAAGGTAAATGGATTCACATATCAATTGGTGTAATGCTGAATGTTTTCGGGACGGCTTTAATGATGCTGGCTAATTCCTGGGCAACTTTTATGATGGCGCCATCTGGCATAGATATGGTTACCGGGACGGTAACAAGTCTTTCACATGCATTTGCTAATTTCCTATGGATGCCAGTTAATATTCACCGTATTATTGCTAATGTTGCCTTTGGAGGTTTTGTAGTGGGTGCTTATGCCGCTGTTAAATTCATGGGGTCAAAAACTGATGAAGATAGGGCGCATTATGATTGGATGGGGTATATAGGCAATTTCATTGGGTTGGGTGCCTTGATACCTCTCCCGTTTGCCGGATATTATCTTGGAAGAGAAGTTTATAGCGCCAGTCCCGTTATGGGTAACATAATGATGGGGGGTGCTTTTTCCTGGACATTCATAGTCCAGGCTATTCTTATTGGAATGTTATTTATTGGTGGAAATTATTATTTATGGAATGGTATGAGCAGAATAAAGGGTGCTGAGCGATACACTCCTTATATAAAATATATAAACATAGTAATCTTCTTCTGTTTTGCTGTCTGGCTGACACCACATAACTTACCATTAAGTGGTGAGGAGAGAGCCCTTATTGGAGAGCAATACCATCCGTTTTCGAAGTTTTTCGGTGTTATGGCGGCTAAAAATGCAGTTGTAAACCTCCTGATATTATCCACATTCTTCAGCTTCCTATTATATAGGAGGGCCAATAAAGGCGAGACAATGCCGTTCTCAAGCCATGGTAGAGGTGCAAGGATTACGCTGATTATTGCTGCCGGTCTTACCGTGATGTATCTGGCGTGGTATGCTTTAGGGCTCAGGGGGCTTGAGTTGGAAGAAAATATACTGCGGTATGTCTCTCCCCTTGTTACGTGTCTTGTTATCCAGATAATCGCAATTGTTATTGCCATCCTTCTTGCATTTAAAAATAAAGGTAAGTTGGCACAGGGATTCTTATTTGCCGTAACTACTATTACGGCAATAATGTATTTCTGGTATTATGGATTTGTAGTTATGGAAAAGGCAAATCTGGTCTTAAGATATCTGTCTGTTACGCAGGTTTCAATAGTGATAAGTTGTCTGATTGTTAATACTATAATAGATGTCTTTCTCTTTAAAAATGCTAAAGAAGTCGGCGGTATACAGTGGGGGAAAATACCACACAGGTCACAATATGCCCTGTTACTACTCTGTGTAGCTATTGTGACTCTTATGGGATTGATGGGCTTTATACGTTCCGGCCTTAGGATGAATTGGCATATTTACGGGTATATGCAGGATACTTCTGCAGGTTCATTTACTCCGAGTATCGCTTATATGGGTTGGACTGTCAGTTTGATTGTCATACTATTTCTGGCTCTTGTGTCCTTAGTTTTCTGGCTTGCAGGCCTGGCTGATAAAAAGAAGAAACACGCATAGGCTCTTGCCTGTAAATGCAAAGTTGTTAAGTTTTTTACAACAATTAATGTTGGAGAAGTTGTAAATAATGAAAAGTTTTTTAAACGCAGTAATATTTTCGTTGGCAGTCGTGGGGTTTTTTGCCTACGTTTGTATGTACGTAACAAATCTTTCCGGCGGTATGGGTGGAGGAGGGGCTACCGGAGTCAGCCCTGAAGCTGGTGAAAAGATATTCTGGGGTGATGGCCAGTGTCACACGTGTCACAGTATTGGTACTACCGGAAGTGCGACAAGAGGGCCTGACCAGGAAGGTCTTGCCTCAAGGGCAGAGGAGAGGGCAAAAGAGATGGGTTTGAGTTCTGGTCTGGAATATATGGTTGAATCAATAGTAAACCCTTCTGCGCATATAGTGGAGGGGTTTGATGATATAATGCCGAAGGTATTTGATCCTCCGATCATGTTAGATCAAGAAAAAATTCTGGCTGTACTTTCATATTTGCAGACATTGGGGGGCGAGCCGGATATAGAAGCTTTAACAAAGTTTAAGGACAGAATTCCTGAGGCATCAAAGACAAAGGTGGTGCCATGGGTACCTCCTATTGAGGTTGATCCGAAAGAAGGAGAGTTGATCTTTTTTGATGAAACAAGAGATGTTACATGCTCAAAGTGTCATGTCATGAATGGAAAAGGTTCAAAAGTAGGGCCTGACCTTACTGGCATAGGGGCAGTACAGACGCCTCAATACCTTATAGAATCGGTCCTCAAACCAAGCGACGTAATAGTGAAAGGTTTTGAGACGATGTATCTGATGACGAATGATGGTATGGCCTATAACGGTCTCCTTGTGAGTCAGGATGAAGAAGAGGTGGTCTTGATGGTTGATGAAGATGGTGTAATGGAGGAATACGTTTTTTATCCTGATGAGATTGCACAGATGCAGAAACAGGATGTCTCAATTATGCCGGGCAATCTTAGTGAAATGCTGACTACAAAAGAGTTTTATGGGATTATTTCGTTTCTTTTGAGTCAGAAATAGATTCAGCATAAGCTGAAAGAAGGATACGTTTTTAGCAGGGAAGGTTATGTGATGGGAAGTAAAAAAAATTCATATTCAATGATATTGGCAATCGTATCAATACTGATTGTTTTTGTCATTATAAAATTTGTTGCCCCTTACGCTTTCATGTATTTTTTGGCAAAGGATCATACAATGCCAACACCAAGCACACTCATGCTCTGGTACATGATTTTGGCTATACTTGGAACGCTTGTTTATGTTTCAACGAGTGACCTCAAGTGGGCAAGATTCTTGAGTTTTGTTTTGCCTGCCGGTGACGATAAGATAAAGGCGTTATTTCAAAAAATGATCGTTTTATCTTTTCCATTGCTGGTTGGCTGGTTTGCCTATTCAGGGACAGTGCCGGGCACGGCATCTCCCGTGGAGCTGAGAATTCAGCATCCTACTTTGTTGCAGGAGTTTGAGAAATTAGAAAATCCTTTTGCAAATGCTGATGAAGAAACTAAAAGAAGATGTATAGAAGAGGGAAAACATCTTTATCAACAGAATTGCCGTCCATGTCATGGCTCAAAGGCCGATGGTAATGGTCCTTTTGCTAATGCATTTCGCTTGAGGCCTATTAATTTTACTGACCCCGGTACTATAGCAACGGTAGTAGAAAATTTTGCCTTTTGGAGAATTAAAGAAGGTGGCCCCGGGCTTCCAAATGTGTCTACACCGTGGGATTCTCCTATGCCTGCCTGGAAAGATGTTTTAACTGATACACAAATCTGGAAGATCATAATGGGTGAATATGTGACTGCCGGAGTTGTGGCGCGTCAAAGAGAAGAGATAGAGCACTAAAATAAATTGGGTTCTTATATATGCACAAGGTAAAAAACAATCTCATTTTAAAAGGTTCATTTATATGTTTGTTTGCTGTCGCCTTAGCTTTCTTATGTCTCAGTGAGAGCCTTGCCCAGAGTTCGCAGTTATTCAGGACCTATAAGAAAGAGGTTTCTGGAAAGATACCGGAAACTTCTGAAGCAATTGCGGCAGGAAAGGATATTTATGAGAAAAAGTGCTACTATTGTCACGGGATAAAGGGTGACGGTAATGGTTCTGATGCTCCACGCTTAGACCCAAAACCAAGGAATTTCACGAGAAATGAATTTAAAATACGCTCTACAGGGCTCGGAGCACTTCCGACAGATGAGGATCTTTTCAGGATAATTTCAAGTGGTGTGGAAGGTTCGGCCATGCCTTTCTGGAACACTTTAACCAGTGAAGAAAGGTGGCAGGTTATACATTATATCAAGACATTTAACGAAGACTTCAAAGACAAAGAAGCTCCAGAAGTAGCGTCGTTGGGTGCAGAAGTGGCTTCCAGTTCAGAGTCTATTGAGCGCGGTAAGAAGTTGTTTAAGGAGGCTAAATGTTTCCTGTGTCATGGTGAAGATGGTAGAGCAGATGGACAAATTACAACTACACTAAAGGGCAAATGGGACCTTCCATATAAAGCCAGGAATCTGACAAAGAGTTGGTTGTTCAAGGGAGGTAATTCGTCAGAAGATATTTTCAGGACAGTAACAACAGGTATTAACGAAACACCGATGGGTTCTTATGCAGACTATCTTACAGATGAAGATCGATGGCATCTTACACATTATGTGAAATCAATCTCTCACGATATGAAGACAGAGGTTGTTCTCAAGACAATGCTGGCAGTGGGAGATTTGCCAGACGGTCCTGACGATGAGGCATGGAATACTGTAAGTTTTGTCGAGTTGCCAATGTCAGGTCAGATAGTTGCAAGTCCAAGATTCTGGACTCCTTCTGCAAATTCCGTAAAGATAAAATCTATGTACAACAATGAAGACATCGTATTCTTGTTAGAATGGGATGATATGACAAATGAACAGAGTGAGGTCTACAGTGATGCTGTTGCTCTTCAATTTCCAACGAAGATACCGGAAGGCCTTAAGAAGCCTTACTTTGCCATGGGAGAGACTGGCAATAGCGTAGTCCTCTGGCATTGGAGGGCATACGAGGAATCTTTACATGCAGCGGAAAAAGGAGCAGATGAGGATTCAGAAGCGGCTACTGATGGCGGTAGTGCTGTTGCTGAGGAACAAGAAGAAGCAGTAGAAGCACAAGAAGAGAGTGCTGAAGAAAAGACAGCAGAAGCACCTGAAGAAAAGTTTAAAGGTTTTATGACAATCAGGGAGATGAATGCAAAAGGGTTTAAAAATCTTGCCGTGCAACCATCCTACAGCCAGGATTCAAAAGGTAAAGGTTACTGGGAAAATGGAAAATGGAAGGTTATGATAACAAGACCTCTCGTAACCGGTGACAAGAAAATAGATATTCAATTTGAAACAGGAAAGCTGATCCCGTATGCGTTAGCTTTATGGGATGGTTCAAATAAGGAGATTGGTGGACAAAAATCAATCACATCATGGTATTACTTAACTTTGGAAATTAATACACCTAAGAGCGTGTATCTTTATGTAATTATTGCCATAATAATGGCCGTAAGCATTCTATTTTGGGTTATCGGAAGGATAAGAAGATTTCCGCCTGAAATTCCTGCTGAATAAAATAATTAGAAATTTGATTGCTGGCGTAACAAAGAAAATGAATAGCAAAATTAGAATGAAATATATATCGTCTTTTGTAATAGCCTGTGTGGTTTCAGGCTACATACTTGTTTCTGAGAGAGTCGTTCTAGCGGAACCTCCGACACCGGATCCTCTTTTCCTGGAGTTAGAGGCAATATACAGGGGTGATAAAGACTATAAAGAGTTACCTTTCGTTCCGGAAGATCCACATAAGCGTTCTAAAAACGGACCTACCCTTAAGAATGTAACACTTAAAGCAAACAAAGAGTGGCTTAAAAAGTGGATATCAAATCCCAGTGAAATGGTTCCTAACGCCAGGATGCCGAGACTCATGCTGAGTGATGATGAGATAGAGGCCGTTTTGGCATATCTGACAAGTATTGCGGACAATGAACTGCCTAAACAGGAATGGGATTCGTATTTGTTGAAAGAAGAAGATGATATGACTGATGATGAATACGAAAAAATGGATGAATTGGTTTCTGGCGGCAAGGCAATTTGGGGACGTGCAAGGTGTAATATTTGTCATCCGGTTAAGGGCAAGGGTGGCGCTGTGGGAGTAGGGCCTGACCTTGGTGCTGTAGCGGAGAAGATTAACCGTGATTGGTTATACCTATGGATCAAGGAGCCGCAAAGCTATTTCCACCAGACACAAATGGCAAGATACAGGTTTAAGGATGACGAGTTGAGAAACTTAGTTGAATACCTTATGAAAGATTGGGATTTTAAGCCTGAGGAAGATGATGAAGAGGATGAAGAGGATGAAGAGGGTGAGAACGGGGAAGAAGAAACTGTAGCTGCTGATGAAGTAAGCGAAGGTGAAAGTGCGGAGGAAAAGGTTGAGGTGGAAGATAAATCCTCTATAATTCCAGAGGGTACACTGGCGGAAAAAGGCAAAAGGATAATTGAACTGAACCGGTGCTTTATCTGTCATGAAATTGAGGGTATTTCAGAATTGCTGCCGGTTAGTAGTGAGCAAAGTGAACCAACTAACGATTTTGAGAAGTTGCTAAACGACATCAAATGTATGACATGTCATAACATACAGGGTAACGGTGGTACTTTTGCCCCTGAGTTGACTCATGAAGGGAGTAAGCTGAAGGGGTCATGGATAAAAGGTTTTGTTGAGACTCCTGATATTATACGTCCATTGTTAAAACAGATGCCGAAATTTAATCTCACTTCAGAGGAGGCTGAAACAGCAGCTGATTTTGTTGAAGAATTTTTTGTAAGTGAAGAGATTCCTTTAGATATATTTGCAGATGTTGAGCCCACAGAGGAACAGATTAACAAGGGAAAGGAGTTATATGATGCCAGGGGGTGTAAGACCTGCCATACGATAGCTTCAGGCGGTATAGTTGGCCCAAACCTGAAAAGGGTAGGTGACAGGCTTGAGAATGGGTTTATTTTCTTCCATTTGAAAGACCCTCATCATGAGACTCCAGATGCAGTAGAGCCCAATTATAATCTTACTGATGAAGAAGCAACCGCTTTAACACATTTCCTGATGTCTTGTAAAAGTGAGAAATAGATTGGAAGACAAGAAATGTTAATAAAAAACTATATAATCGGACTAATATGTTTCTTAGTTGTAGCAGGGACTTCTCTCAGGGTTGTTGACTGTTCTGAGGAAGCTACGCAGCCAGTTGACACCGAGACTCAAGTTGTTGAGCCTGAGAAGGAATACAAATTGATTGAAGAAATCAAGGTTTATTTGACTTCCCCAAAAGAGACATTTATATATTATTGCAGTCCGTGTCATGGAAAGGCGGCTAATGGGAAGGGTATTTATTTTACAGTCGACCTTGAACCAAGTCCAAGAGATTTAACTGATGTAGAGTATATGGCGGCGCTTACTGATGATTATCTGCTTAACTTTATTTCAAAAGGTTCTTCTGCGATGGAGAAGTCAGAGTTGTGTCCTCCGTGGGGTAATACACTTGGTGAAGACAGGATAAAGGGTCTTATAGCATATTTGAGAGGACTGACTATCTCAAAATCAAAAGAGGGAGAAGAAGAAGTAGTGAAGGAAGGAACTGCTGTGACAGAGGCGGGAAAGAAAGGAACTCCGCCTGCGGTGATTTGGAGTGTTTTGATATTGTTGACTGCCTTCCTTGTACGTTCAGCGAAGAAAGAGTGGAAAAAGCTGGCTGAAGAAAAGGCTTCAAAGATAAAGAATGAATAATTATAAGTGTCAGGAGTAGCCGCAACCTTCCTGCCTGTCGGCAGACAGATAGGTTGCGATTGATTAAGGAGTTGAAGGTTGTATAAGAAGATATTTGTTCCGTTGGATAATTCAAAATATTCTGACTATAGTTCAGATTTAGGGGTGTCAATAGCAAAGAAATTTGACTCTGAATTAATAGGAGGGCATGTATATGCCGCCAGTCTGCATCACAAGAGGTTCAGAGAGATGGAGAGTGGCTTACCCGAAAAGTACAAAGAAGAAAGCGAGCTTAAGAAGCAAAGGGAGTTTCACAACACACTGATAGGCAAAGGGCTTCGGATGATTTCGGATTCTTATCTGGACAATATGGTGAAAAAAAGTCGTGAGTTGAATGTTCCTTTTAAGCGGAATATCATGGAGGGTAAGAATTATCTTGAGCTGGTAAAGGATATAAAGAGCAAGGATTATGATCTGGTAATTATAGGTGTTTTAGGGCTTGGTGAAGTAGATGGTAATCTAATTGGAAGTGTTTGTGAGAGAGTTGTCAGGAGGATTAATACTGACGTATTAGTTGTCAAGAATGACAAACCACTTGAAGGTAAAGTTATCGTTACCGTTGATGGAAGTGAACAATCTTTCAGGGCTGTAGAGATGGCAAGTGGATTAGCGGCAAAATATAATATGAAGATAGAGTTGTTGTCAGTTTTTGATCCTCACTATCATCGAGTCGCCTTTGAGGGTATCGCTAAAATCCTCTCCGGTGAAATGGGCGATGTGTTTAAGTCTGATGAGCAGGAGAAGCTGCATGAAGATGTCATAGACAAAGGGTTGGAAAAGATTTATGACGGACATCTTGAGATTGCCTTAAATAAGGTAAGGGATCTGGGCCTTGAAGCACGAACTACACTTCTTGAAGGCAAACCATATAACGAGATATTGAAGTATATAGATAAGGTGGAGCCCTCACTGTTAGTTTTAGGCCGTACCGGTATACATGCAATTAACGGTCTGGATCTTGGGAGTTCAACTGAAAATATTTTGCGCTATGCTAAATGCAATGTCCTGATAACAAAAAGCGGGAAGAGTGCCGAGATAAATCCTTTTTATGAAAAGGAAGAGAATATAAAGATCGATCAGCCTGTGAATCGAACTGTGGAGGCAGGAGAGATTTCCTGGGATGATGATGCTAAATCGTTAATCTCAAAGGTTCCTGCTTTTGTGAGGCCTATGGTTGTTGGCGAAGTTGAGAATTATGCCAGAACGAATGGCAGTAGTGAGATTACGCGAGAAATAGTTGAAGAAGTTAAGACTAAATGGTCTGATTCAATGAATTATTCCTGACCGGTAGCCGCCAGGTTCCAATAAATAGTTGATCACATAGGAATTTTAGCAGGTGGCAAATCATATCTCTTCTTGCAAACCACAAATCACTTTCCATCATATCTCTAGAAGTCTAAGAATTTCTATTTTAAGTTTTTTTGTAGTTAAGATTGCGCCACATTCAGATTTATCTTCCGGAATAACTTTAACCTTTCATTTTAATAAGGTAATAATATAGAATAAAACTAATCTAAATTAAATAAGAAGGAGAATATATATTTTATGCTGGGAATTTCGACTGTATGGAAATCCGGGGAGCTAAAAGACGGGCAGGAACTCATGGAGTGTTTTGCCGGACTCGGGTTTAGAGAGGTGGAACTGGAATACAGGATTGATGGGAATACATTCAAACAAATCAAACAGTTCCTGAATAAGACGAATGATTTAAAGATAGTCAGTATACATAACTTTTTCCCGGTTCCGGACATTCTTGAAACAGGTGGTGCTGATGTATTTCATTTCTCGTCGGAAGATAGGGAAGAAAGGTCTTTGGCAGTTAAGTATGCCGCTAAGACGATACAGATTGCATCAGAGCTTGGGGCAAGGGCTGTAGTCTTGCATCTTGGGATGATACAGATGGATGCACAGAAAGAATTCTTCGATCTGTACGATGCAGGCAAAATAGGTTCAGAGGAGTATGAGAGGGTGCTTGAGGAATTTAAGGTGCAGAGGGACAGCAGGAAAGGTAAAGGCCTTGATATGATGTTGCTGAGTATGGATAAGGTTCAGGAGGCTGCAGAAAGGTATGGTGTCGATGTGGGCATTGAGAATAGATATGATTTCAGGGAGTGTCCGAATTTTGAAGAGATGGCTGTGATATTCGAGAAGTTTGGAGGCGGACGAATCGGATACTGGCATGACGTAGGACATGCAAAGGTTCAGGAAAATCTGGGTGTAGTAGAAACGAAAGAGATGCTGGATGCGTATGGGAAATATTTAGTTGGTGTCCACCTTCATGACGTAAATGGATATTCAGACCACCACGTACCAGGGATAGGTGAGGTTGATTTCGATTTGTTAAAGAAATATCTGAAAAAGGATACCATAAAGATACTTGAGATTCATCCAAGAGAGACGGAAAAGGATTTGATGGACGGGGTTGATTTTCTAAAAAACATGAAGTTAGAGTAATAAAGAAGCAGGAAGAGGTATTCCTGCCACATTGTCAGGTTTTAAGTTGGTTAATCAGGGATTTAAAGGGGTTTTTAAGCTTGAAAGTTTTAGGCATATATGCTATATAGCATCTGTATATATTAGCATAAAGTAGCAAAGTATAGCTGCAATCAGGTTATAAACATCATCCACACTGTTAAGTTTTCATCAAGTCAAGGGGTTACATATACACCTACCTCCAACAGGCCACTCGCCCTCCGGACATAGTCTTTCGGGCAGAGAGCTGGCAAATTGAACCATTCATCGTTTTAAGGTTGTATTTACGCAATTAGCACCGGGCTGCAACTAAATCGTATATTTCAGCTTTGTGTGGACTTTGTATTTAAATATGAAAATACCAGATATTATTATAGGAGGGAGAAAATGAGAAAGATATTTGTAATGCTTGCAATTGTTTCATGTATTAGTTTTCTTGTTCAGGGAAGTTTTCTGAGGGATGTAGATGCCAAGACATATGCAGAGCATTCGACTAAGGGAAAGGTAGGTTTAGTAGCTACCAGTGTAGTTACATCAGCGGCATATTTCCCATTTAAGGCGGCTTATGCTGTGCTGGGTGGGGTTACGAGTGGATTAACCTATGTTGTTACCATGGCAAAAGAATCTGAGACTGCACACAGTATTGCTACAAAGGCTTTTACAGGAGACTGGTATATTCATCCGAACATACTGACAAGCCATGAGGAATTAAACTTCAGCGGGCCGGATGATATATCACCATAAGCTTTAGTACGTCAGCGCAAATGCAATTGTCACGTTTTTTGCTCTATTAGTAAGACCTGAAGCTGAATCTCTGTTGCCATTTTTCCGTCAATATCAATAACGATCAGGTAATTACCGGTTTTCGTAAATTTCAATTGTTGAATATTGAGGATGTGATTAGTAGTAACGAAGGATGACTTTGGAGGTATTATCACTTCGACAGAGGAGTTAACGGGTTTCAGCGCTGGATTACCATCATCATCCATAAATCTGGTCTTTATCGTATGCGAGCCTTCTTCAATCTTGATCCATAATATTTGTAGTGCTATTGAACATTGAGGTTTGGTGGCGGGGAGTTGGTGAGTTCTTATTGTGTCGAAGATGCCGAGGATGCAAAGTCTGTGCTGATACTCTGTTGCCGAATCGCATAATACAGCTACCTGGATATTCATTTCTTTTCTATGGAAGCCTTCAGATTTATCTTCCCGTCAATTTTATAAAATCAGGATCATTTCTGTAGTCCTCAAAGTCAGGAACCTGCTGCAGTGTCATTTTATACTGAGGGTTTAAGCCTATTGCTCTCTTTAATGAACTCAGCATTTTATCCTTTTTTTTCATCAGGGCGTACGTACAGGCCTTATTGAACCATGCGGCATCAAACTCGGGATTTGTCTGTATAGCTTTGTTATAAGCCTCAATTGCTTCCTCATGTTTTTCAAGTTTGTCAAGGACGAGACCCTTGTTGTTAAGAGCTGCAACAAAATTTGGATTGGCAGTTACGGCTTTGTCAAATGCGAGTATGGCCTCCTGCAATCTTCCAAGATCTTCTAACGCAAAACCTTTGTAATTCCATACCTCATACGAATTCGGTTTCAGCATTGTTACCCTGTCAAATGCCTTCAGAGCTTCTTCAAGTTCACCGATTCTTATGAATGCGAGTCCTTTGTTCCTCCAGGTTGCATGGGAGTTTGGGTCTATATCGAGGGCTTTACCGAACTCTGCAGCTGCTTCTTTAAATTGTTCAATTCGGACAAAGGCAAGGCCCTTCTTATTCAAAGCCTTATATTTGATCTTGCCCAGTCGGGGAATCTCGTGAGCCTCCTGATCAGAGATAATTTCTATTGTCACATTATAGGCTTTAATCGCCTCATTAATCTCTCCTAAATTCGTAAGCACCTCTCCTTTAGTGTTCCAGGCCTGGGGATAGTCGGGTTTGATCTTTATGGCTTTCTCAATTGTAGTAAACGCCTCCGAATACTTTTCGAGCATTGATAACTCAAGGGCTTTGTTTGTTATTGTTTCGTATGAATCCGGTTGCAGCTTGATGGCATGTGTGTATGCCTTTATAGCTTCGTTGTGCCTGTTTACACGGGAGTAGGCAAGTCCCAGGTTTGTCCATGCGCCGTATGAACTGGGATCTATCACTGAGGCTTTTTTGTAGGCAGTTACTGATTCCTCATATCTATCCAGCTTGTCAAGTGCTAAGCCCAAACCGTTCCATGAAGCGTAGGAATCTGGCTTGAGTTCTACGGCCTTCTTAAACGCTCCTGCGGCCTTCTCATTTTCTCCAAGATCGGCCAGTGTAAAACCTTTGTCAGCCCATGCGGCATGTTCTTCCGGTTTTATTTCTATTGCCCTGTCATAGGACTTGACTGCATCCTCATAATTTCTTATACGTACGTAGGCATTTCCTTTGTTAATCCATGCTTCATAAAAGCCCGGCTTTATTTCGATTGATCTGTCATATGCCTCAATTGCCTCAGTTCTTCTCTCTGGTATCCTGGCGAGTGTAAGCCCCTTATTGTTCCACGCTTCATGTGAATATGGTTTTAATTCAATAATCCTGTTATATGTCTCTATCGCTTCTTCATATCTTCCAACATGGTCAAGCACATTTCCTTTTTTATATAGAGCTTCGATATAATATGGTTTGAGACTTAATGCCTTGTCAAATGCAGAAACAGATTCTTCAAATTTCGTATTATGATCTAATACATTACCCTTAACAAACCATGCTTCATGATTATTTGGTTCTATCCTGACTGCCTGATTAAGTGCTGTTACGGCGTCATCGTACCTGCCAAGTAAATCAAGGGTTATGCCCTTATTGTACCATCCTTTGAAGGAATCAAATCTTAACTTTATTGCCTCGTCGTATGCTTTAAGTGCTTCGTTATACTTCTTTTTAACAATCAGCCTGTTTCCCTTGACAATCAGCTCGTCATGCCTGGGAATGTCCCCAGCGTTTAAAGAAACATTATTGAAGCAGAAAAGTGTAAACAGGATTAAAAATGATGAAAAAGCTTTTTTCAACATAGAGCACCTCACTTTCCTTTCGTTAAGCAATTCATATTGAATAAAATGTGGCGCCTGCCTGACGGTAGGCTGGGAGGTCTTTCCGTCCGAACGCCCGCCTGTACCTATTCGGGCAGGTACCTGTTCGGAACGTGCGAGTAGACTTTCAGTAAACGTACCTTGTCAAGGCTCTTTATCTTCTGTAGCTGGCTGAGCCTTTACAATACTTTCTATATTTCCTTCTTCTAATTTATAAGGAAGGATATATCCACGCCTGGTAACTAGCTTGCCTGTATAAGTGATTTTATCACCTTTCTCTGTTTCCAGAACGGATTCTTCTTTCTCGTTATCGAAGATTAATTCAACATCAGTACCTTTTTTGTGCATTATTCCCATCCTCAGGCCACTGACCCTTCCTTTTCCTCTGGACAGAACCTCTCCTGTCCATCGGACGTTCATATTATTGTATTCTTCCCACAGCGTATCCTTTTGTGATTCTGTCATTTTGTTTTCCTTGCCAAAGATTTCATCAAGCTCATTGAAGGATAGCTTTATGAATCCATCCGGGGTTTCTATAATTTCTATATCTTCTTTTTCAATAATCTCTGGTGCCATTGATTCTGACATATTAACCTCAGGTTCTTTTATTACTTCATTGTCGACTGAGTCTACCGTTGCTGAGTCGGCATCTGATGTGGTTTTAACAATTTCAGTTATTGCCTTATCACCAATTCTTTCTATGTCAACATCCTCAATAGCGCATAGGAGGTTTCTGCCAAACAGTTCTGCCAGTTTGCCGGTATAAGTTATATTGTCTTCTCTTTTTATTGTCTCAACCAGATATTTCTTCTCTTCGTCAAATCTTAACTCAACATTTGTACCGGTTGTATGCCTGATACCGGCCCTGTTCAAATCTTGGATGCCTAAACCCTTGTAATTAACGATACCTTGCCATCTTATGTACTTTCCTCTGTAATCCTCCCATAGTTCCTCTTTTCTTGCTTGAGTAATACTACTGTGGTTACCAAAAATCTTGTTCAGGCCATCAAAAGATAAAATATTTTCTCCTTCAGGAGGCTTCCCTGATTCCGGATCAGCAGATGCTTCTGATACCTGAGAAGACTGTAAAGCTAATGCGGCGTCCTCCTCAAGTTTACTATTTAAGTCGTCGACTGTTGTACCATTAATTGTTTCAATATTTGCATCTTCCAGTCTGAACAGCAGGTCTCTATCAAATAATAATGATAATTTCCCTGTGTAAGTAATACTGTCTCCTTTCCTCACTGCTTTAATAATACCTTTCTTGTCTTCATTAAATATTAACTCAACATTTGTATCAACGTTGTGTCTAATGCCGACTCTGTTCCAATCATCCTTGCTTGAGCCTTTGTAATTGACGATTCCTTCCCATCTTACATACTTATCTTTATATTCACGCCATGAGTCTTCTTTCTGAGAACCTGTGAGAGTGCTGTAATTACCAAAGATGTCAAATAAATCGTCAAATGAAACAGTCACAAACTCTTCTATCGTATCTCCCATTGAAAAATTGAAATCTTCAAATATAGAAGAAGTTTTTTCTTTAGCAAAAATAAATGTTGATATGAAGAGAATGGAAGATAAAATTCCTGTTATTAAGAGTATTCTATTTTTTCTAATCATTAAGATTTTAATGTTTTTCTTTGCAAAACTCTGTAAATTAGCGAACAAATTGAACTAATTTAATGCTATTGAAAATATACCCATGAGTCAAGGATATTATGCCTTGATTTGTTTTTTAAATTAGATTTTTTGGTAGCTTTGTAAAAAGTGCCTAAAGTATAAAGTGAACTAAAGTGAGCTAAAGTTAATTTTTGTGCCTTTGGCACTATTAGTTTTAATAAAAGAATACGCGCTGAAAGCGCCTCCGAAACTTTAGGCACTTTCACATAAACTTTGAAATTCCTATACGAGAGCAAAGTGCGATTTTATACTGTGAAAACCATTATGAAGAATAGTAATAGCAGAATAAGGGTTATCTGGCTTATAAAGGTGTTGGTATGTGCTCTGCTGGCTTCTTGCAATACAGCAATAACATTTGCAGAAAACAACATCGTTGATAATTTACAAGTCATCCAGAATGGCCAGGCGCAGCATTCAGATAATAAACTGTTTCAGGATTTGATTCAGATTGACGAGCAGTTTCTTGATATTGCTGAGACATCATTACTTATAGCAAAAGAGGAATATTCAGAGATTAAGATAAGGGATTATGTGGAGTGCATTGATTGGTATGCCAGGATGATAAAGGCGCGAATCATGGAAAATGATGAACCGGAAATGATAGTAAATACTATTAATGAATTTCTGTTTGACGAACCTGGATTTACTTATGTACAGACCGGCAATCTGGAAGATTTATATTTAAATAAGGTGATTGATGGTAGAAAAGGAAACTGCATAGGCCTCTCTATTCTTTATCTATCCATAGCGGAGAGGTTGAAATTGCCATTGTTTGGTGTAAACGTTCCTGAACATATTTTTATCAGATATGATGACGGCGAACAGAGGATAAATATTGAGATGGGACACAGTGGAATGAGTCTTTCCGATACATTCTACGTAACACATAGTATAGAACGGTTTGACAAAAAGAGTGTAGATAATGGTTGCTTTCTAATGAATTTGAATAAAAAGGAAGTAATTTCAGATGTATTCCTAAATCGTTCTAAAATAAGAAGAGAAGGAGGGAATCATAGGGGAGCGTTGGACGATTGCAATAAGGCCATCTTGCTGAATTCCAGGAATCCTGGTGCCTATTGTAATAGAGGTGTAATATACGAAAAAATGGGAATGATTTCCGAGGCAATAGAAAGCTATAGCCTGGCAATATCTCTCAATCATAAATACGCTTCGGCATATTATAACAGGGGTTCAATATTTGGAGTAAAGGGTGAATATGGTAAAGCAACAGAAGACTTCAGCGAGGCCATTTCGATTAATCCGGTGTTTACGCTTTCTTATTTTAATAGAGCAATAGCTTTAAAGAAGATGGGTGAAATAGAGAAGGCGATACAGGATTACAATAAAGTGATTAATATTGACCCAGGCCATGCACAGGCGTATTGCAACAGAGGTGTTGCTTTTGCCGAATCAGGCAGGCATGATAATGCAATTAATGACTTTAATAAAGCGATAGAATTAGACCCTGAGCTCAGTGATGCGTATTTTGCCAGGGCAATATTCTTTGTCGACACAAAGAAACCTAAAGAAGCAATTGAAGATTTTGGGAAATGCATTAGCTTATCTCCAAACAAAACATTTGCCTACTACCTGAGAGCAAAAATGTACAAAGAAGTGGGTGAAGCAGAAAAGGCCATTCTGGATTTCAACAAGGCAATAACTATCTTGCCTTCTTACGCAGGATTGTATACCGAAAGAGGAATTCTTTTACTTCAGACAGACAGGATTGACGAAGCTATAACAGACTTTGATAAATCACTTG
>Ga0208274_1000544_pt1 | contig 19540 bp, 15 predicted proteins | sample ETNtaG_22_FD_185755 | JGI IMG/M metagenome (GOLD analysis project Ga0208274, IMG submission 185755) | Marine microbial and viral communities from oxygen minimum zone, Eastern Pacific Ocean - ETNP201306SV43 (SPAdes) (version 2) | ecosystem: Environmental > Aquatic > Marine > Oceanic ... | reverse complement strand
ATGATTATTGAAGTCTGCCGAAAAATAGCCTATGCGGATCTTTTTGTGTTTTTGGTAGCGCTCTATTTTTGGTAAAACATGACTCTGCGGGTATTTGTCGTTGGCATAGATTTCAGCGGTTTTCCTTTGCATCTCGGGATCGTCAATCAGTGCCAGCGCGACAAATGGATTTAAAGCCTTTTTGCCATTGTCAATTTTGTTCATTAACTCATCAAGACGGCTCGCTAGATTATCCCAGATACCAAGATGCATTTTGGTATGCAACAAATCACCTAAGAGAAAATATAAGTCGGGATTAAGGGTAATAGCGCTTTCATAACTTGCTAGTGCTTCATCCAGTCGTTTGAGATCTAGCAATACATTCCCGTGGTTGCGATATGCCTTAGCGTAGTCAGGTTTAATTACTAGTGCCTTTTCATAACACTTGATTGCAGCATTATGTTGGTCGAGATCCTTGAGAGCATTCCCAAGATTATTATGCGCCTCGGCGTAGTCAGGTTTAACTGCTATTGCCTGCTTATAACACTTAACCGCATCATCTAATTGACCAAGTTGCACTAAAACAACACCCAGATTATTATGTGCATCAATATAGTCAGGCTTAAGGACTACTGCCTGCTCATAACACTTGACTGCAGCATCTAGCTGATCGAGTTCTTGGAGTGTAACACCAAGGTTGTTGTATGCATCAGCGTAACCTGGATCAATTGCTAGTGCCTGCTCATAACTCTTGATTGCATCATCTAGTTGACCAAGTTCTTTAAAAGCATTACCGAGATTGTAATGTGCATCAGTGTAGTCTGGTTTAAGAGTTATTGCCTTCTTATAGCACTTGAACGCGTCATCTAGTTGACCAAGTTCCTTGAAAGCATTGCCAAGGTTATTATGTGCCACAAAGTAGTCGGGTTTAAGGGCTAACGCCTGCTTATAACTCTTAACCGCAGCATCCAGCTGACCGAGACCTTGGAACGTAAAACCAAGGTTATTATACGCTTCAGTGTAGTCCGGTTTAATAGCGAGTGCTTTTTCAAAAGACTCAACCGCAGCATCCAGTTTATCGATTGCTTTATAGCAAACACCACTGATATTGTAGAGTAATGCCTCATTAGGATAGTCTTTTATTAAGGCTTCAACTCTATTAAGCGCTTCCTTTATCCGACCGTTAGAGTAGAGCGCAATAACAGAGTTAATTTGTGTTTGTAGCGACTCTACTTCGGTCATTTTGACATTTTAGCATTACCGAGTTTGTCTTGAGCTTCAACGAGGTCAGGTTTAAGGGCTACCGCCTTCTCATAACTCTTAGTGGCGTCATCCAGTTGACCGAGTTCCTTGAAAGCATTGCCGAGGTTGTAATGAGCATAAGCGTAGTCCGGTCTAAGGGCTAGCGCCTTCTCATAAGATTCAACCGCAGCGTCCAGTTGACCAAGCTCTTTGAAAGCATTGCCGAGATTATTATGCGCTTCAACGTAGTCTGGGTTAACAGCGAGCGCCTTCTTATAAGATTCAACCGCAGCGTCCAGTTGACCAAGCTCTTTGAAAATAATTCCAAGATTATTATGCGCGTTTGAGTAGTCTGGGTTGACAGCGAGTGCCTTTTCAAAGCTCTTAACCGCAGTGTCTAATTGACCAAGACCCTTGAAAGCATTGCCGAGATTATTATGTGCCTCAGCGTAGTCTGGGTTAACAGCGAGTGCCTTCTCATAAGACTCAACTGCAGCATCTATTTTTCCGAGTCTATGGAGCGCAATACCGAGATTATTATGCGCCTCAGCATAGTCTGGGTTAATAGCGAGCGCCTTCTCATAAGACTCAACCGCGGCATCCACTTGTCCCAGCGCTAAGAGCGTAGAACCAAGATTATTATGCGCTGTATCAAATTCAGGGCTATAAGCTACTGCCCACTCAAAATGATCAACAGCAGGTTTTAGCTGATTGAGTTCTAGAAAAATATTGCCCAGGTTATTATGTACGTTAGGGTAAGCATGTTTGATAGCTATTGCATTTTCATAAGACTTTATCGCAGCATCCACTTGTCCAAGTTCACGGAATACAACACCAAGGTTATATTGAGCCTCTACGTAATCAGGTTTAAGAGTTACCGCCTTCTCAAAGCTCTTAGCAGCATCATCTAGCTGACCAATTTCTTTATAACAAGCGCCACTGATATTGTAGAGTAATGGTTCATTAGGATAGTCTTTGGTTAAGGCTTCAATGGCATCGAGCGCTTCTTGCGTCTGACCATTAGAGTAGAGTGCAAAAACAGATTGAATTTCTGTCTTTGGTGCGCTTCGCTGGTCCTTGCCTTGTTGTAATGCTAATAGTCCTTTTTTTGCTTCTTGGTTATTAGGTGAATCTTCAAGAACTGTTTCATAAAGTTTTTGCGCCTCTTCGTGTACACCCTTCTTGGCGATTTTTTTTGCACGCTCTAAAAGTCGTTGTATTTTTATTGTCATTTTAAATGTTTGATATTTTAGTAAAACTGATTCAACCTGATAAGGTATATATAGTCAATTTCTTCAGCCTAATTATTATACATATCAAAAGAATACACTATCTATTTCTTAGAATTACAATGCGATAATAATATATCTTTCAATAATTAAAACAAGGAATGAAAACTTGTTGGATTCAATAGAATATCTTAGGTATTATCTTGCTTAAAGTAGAAATTTGCATGAACACAAAAAGGAAATAAAATGTTTAGATTCTTCACTAGTAAAAAATGGTTTCTTTGGGCCTATCTTGGTTCATTCGTGATTTTGACATCATTATGGTTGTCGGTACAAATTGATGTAAAGATAAATGAGTGGTTTGGTGGGTTCTACGACATGATTCAAAAAGCCTTAGGAACTCCAAATGCGATAACAATGAATGAGTATTTGGATGGGCTTTACAGCTTCGGCAAACTTGCCGCCTTGTGGATTCTGTTAGGACTTGCTACCTCATTCCTTACATCGCACTTTTTGTTTAGGTGGCGTAGCTCAATGGTTGAGTTTTATCACAGTGTGTATGATAAAGCACGCACTATTGAAGGTGCATCGCAACGTGTACAAGAAGACACCATTAGGTTTTCACGGATTATGGAGGGCCTAGGAACAAGTTTTATTGAATCAGTAATGGTATTAATCGAGTATTTTCCATTATTGATGGGCTTATCTGTAGGCATCCCTATTATGTGGTTTGGTGATTGGTCATACGGTTTGGTTTCTGGCGCCCTTATTTGGGCAGTAGGTGGTACAGTTTTAATGATTGCACTGGCTTGGCTTTTAAGGCTTGTAGGTATTGAGTATGATCTACAAAAGAGGGAGGCAGCTTATCGCAAAATTCTTGTTATTGCAGAGGATGATGGAAGTATCAGGCCAAAATCATTAGAAGAGCTATTTAAAGGTGTAAGAAAAATTCATTACAAAAGCTATTTGTTTTATTTGTATTTTAATATTGGAAGGCTTGCCTACCTACAAGCCAACGTATTGGTTGGGTATATTTTCCTAGCTCCAGCCATAGTTGCAGGAGTTATGACTCTTGGGGTTATGCAGCAGATACTTAGAGCATTCGGAAGAGTAGAGGGCTCACTTCAATATTTATTTAATGCATGGCCAACTATCATTGAACTGGCAAGCGTCTATAAACGTTTAAGAGAGTTTGAGAAAAAAATTATTGCAATTGAATAGTTGAAAATAGAAAAATTAAACAACTGACTGGCCCATCCTAAGAACTTGGCCTGAATGTATTTTTAACTCTGGAGCCTCCTTTGGAAGAATCATAATTACCGTTGAACCCATGTTAAACCGGGCCATCTCATCTCCCTTATTAAGTTCAAACTCTTTATCAGTGTAGTCATATACCTTAACATATTTGCCATATGGAGGTGTTATTTGACCCTGCCATGAGGTTTGCATAGAACCAACAAAAATTGCCCCTACTAGGATAAATACAGCTTCTCCAAAAGAAGCCTCAAAGCGACAAACTAAACGCTCATTTCGAGCAAAAATTCCTTTAACCTTGTTGACTGTTCTTTGATTAACAGAAAACAAGTTTCCAGGTATATATCGCATGGAAACTAGCTTAGCATCAAACGGCATATGAACTCGATGATAGTCTTTTGGCGAAAGATAGATAGTTGAAAATTGACTATTATCAAATTTTGATGTTGATTCACCTGCCAAAAGTTGAGAAACTTCAAAATAATGTCCTTTGGCTTGTATTATTTGTGAGTCCTTAATATAGCCAGACTGAGATACAATGCCGTCAACTGGTGAGACAACTAGAGAACTTGAAATAAGCCTTGAATTTGGCTTTAAGCCACGGGTAAAGAACTCATTAAAAGACAGAAAATCATCAATATTAGTGCTTTCAGCTTCTTCTAGATTGACTTGATATTTTTTGATAAACCAACGGGTAAAGTTATTCTTAATCCAGACAATTTCGATACGCGCAAACCGAAACATCAGCTTCGACAAGAGATGCTGAGGTATCAAGTACTGAAGAAAAGTCATTTATGTAGCTTTGCTTTAATGAAGTTGATTGCAGAGTTGTACTTAATTTCAATTTTTTCAGCTTCATTTCTACCTTTGTACTCGACATTACCATTATCAGCATGGGTATCACTAATAACTATTCGGTGAGGTATGCCCAATAGTTCAGAATCAGCAAACATTATCCCCGCACGCTCTTTGCGATTATCAAGCAGAACTTCTACTCCTTGTTTCAAAAAATTTTCATATAATTGATTAGCTAAATCGCGCACTCTGATCGATTTATTGTAATTAATTGGAACAATAATGAGCTGGAAAGGGGCGATTGCCTCAGGAAAGATGATTCCATTATCGTCGTGATTCTGCTCAATGCTTGCGGCAACAATTCGTGTTACACCAATGCCGTAACAGCCCATATTCATATTGACCGCTTTGCCATCCTCTCCAATAACATTGGCATTCATTGCGTCAGAATATTTAGTGCCTAATTGAAAGATATGACCAACCTCAATGCCTCGCTTAATTTCAAGTTTTCCTTTACCGTCTGGTGAAGGGTCGCCAGACACAACATTGCGCAAATCTGCTTCCATAAAACCGTCAACATCGCGCTTCCAATTCACGCCTGTTAAGTGCTTACCGTCATCATTAGCTCCACAAACAAAATCAGATAAGCCAGCAGCTGCATAGTCCACAAAAATCGGAATTGAAAGTCCAACTAGACCTATAGAGCCGACTGAACAGCCCAATTCTTTTTGAATTTTTTCCTCGTCAGCCATTTGCAGTGGTTGCTTGACACCAATAACTTTTACAGCCTTAACTTCATTTAATTCGTGGTCCCCTCGTAACACTAGAGCAATAAGGGTGTCGCTTTCACCTTCGACTAGTAGTGTTTTGACTGTCGATTGTGGCTTTATATTAAGCAGCTTACAAACGTCATCTATGGTTTTAACACCTGGGGTTTCAGCCACTTTAAGTTCTTCTTTTGGAGAGTCAGGATTAACAACTTTCAGAGTTTCTGCTCTTTCTAGATTAGCAGCATAGTCTGAGCCATCTGAGAAACAAATTACATCTTCACCAGAATCTGCCAAAACATGAAATTCATGTGAACTATCACCTCCGATAGGCCCAGAGTCAGCTAATACTGATCTATATTCAAGTCCAAGTCTATCAAAAATATTGCAATAAGTTTGATACATAACTTGATAAGTTTCACCCAACGAAGCCTCGTCAATATGGAACGAGTAAGCGTCTTTCATTATAAATTCACGTGACCTCATAACACCAAAACGCGGACGAATCTCGTCGCGAAATTTTGTTTGTATTTGATAAAAATTTATCGGCAACTGCTTGTAGCTTTTAAGGTACTGCTTGGCAATATTCGTAATAACTTCTTCGTGAGTTGGTCCCATACAAAAATCCCTGCCGTGCCTGTCCTGAAAGCGAAGCAATTCTGGCCCATATTCTTCCCATCTCTGTGATTCCTGCCATAGCTCTGCTGGTTGTGCAACAGGCATCAATACTTCTTGAGCCAAAGACCTGTTCATTTCTTCGCGGATAATTTTCTCAATTTTTTGAATAACTCTGAGTCCTATTGGAAGATATGAGTATAGACCCGAGGCTAGCTTTGAGATTAAACCTGCCCGTATCATTAACTGATGGGAAATGATTTTTGCATCATTAGGCAGTTCTTTGACGGTAGGGATTAATAAATCGCTGCTTTTCATATAAAATATGGCAATAATGACAATAAATGCTTTGATTTTACCTAATGCCTGATTTCCAAACTTTATTAATTTGGGTTATTCCTGTGCTATTGGCTATCACTCTTCATGAGGCGGCACATGGCTGGACGGCCAGCAAGTTCGGAGATCATACTGCCAGAATGATGGGCAGAGTGACGCTTAATCCTGTCAAGCATATTGACCCGGTTGGAACGGTCATAGTGCCTCTGGCATTATTGATAATGTCTACTGGGTTTATTTTTGGATGGGCAAAACCGGTTCCGATTAATTTTAACGCTCTTAGATCACCCAAGTCTGGCATGATTTGGGTTGCCCTTGCGGGGCCAGGGGCTAACCTTATTATGGCGATCGGCTGGTTATTTGTTGCTATCCTTTCGGTCAATATTAATATGCCAGTTATCCTAAAAATGGCAGGCGCTGGTATTTTTATTAATTTATTGCTGGCGGTTTTTAATCTATTACCGATTCCCCCTTTAGATGGTTCTCGAGTAATTAGTGCACTACTACCAAACCCGCTCGCCTATAAATACAATCAACTTGAACGATACGGCTTTGTTATACTGATCGGTCTGATGTTTGTTGGAGGTTTCAGTTATATAGTTTGGCCAATTGTTGGGCTAGCTTTAAGTTCACTGTCAGCATTATCTGGCCTTAATCTAATTAGCTTGATGAGCTATGTATTTTCCTAAAAAGCACGTAATTCCAAGATTTTTCCTAGCTCAGTATATTTAAGAGAGCTTTTCATTTAGCAGTTGATTGACTTGTTTTGGATTAGCCTTGCCTTGGGTTTCTTTCATTACTTGACCTACAAAAAAACCTAGCAGTTTCTTATTGCCAGACCTATATTGTTCAACTTGAGTGCTATTGCTAGCAATAACTTTATCGATTATGGATTCAATGGCGGTGATGTCAGTCATCTGCTTTAAACCTTGACTTTCTATAACATCATCGGCACTTCCTTGACCCTCCCACATAGCCTTGAAAACATCTTTTGCAATTTTTCCAGAAATCGTTTCATCTGTAATCCTCTTAACTAAACCAGATAGTTCTTTAGCAGATATAGGTGAATCTTTAATGTTCATTTGATTTTTGTTGAGGGCTGCTGAGAGCTCGCCCATTACCCAATTCGCGGAAAGTTTTGCTTCTGCTTCTTCGTAAAGCATCGACTCAAAGAAATCAGCAAAAGCTTTTTGAGAAGTTAAGTTTTCTGCATCATAAGAACTCAAACCAAACTCACCAATATATCTAGATTTTTTTTCTGTCGGCAGTTCAGGCAAAGCACTTTTAATTTGTATAAGTAATTCATCGTCGATATCGACTGGTAACAAATCAGGGTCTGGAAAATATCTATAGTCATTAGCCTCTTCTTTGGAGCGCATTGATCGCGTTTCATTCTTCATATCATCGTAAAGCCTTGTTTCCTGAACAACTTCTTCACCATCCTCCAGAGTATCTTGTTGTCTCACAACCTCTAAATTAATCGCTTTTTCAAGAAATTTAAAAGAGTTAATATTTTTTAATTCTGTACGTGTACCTAACTCTTTCGCTCCTTTTTTTCTGATTGAGACGTTGGCGTCACATCGAAAAGAGCCTTCCTGCATATTGCCATCGCAAATACCTATATACTGCACTAAAGCATGAATTTTTTTTGCATAGGCAACCGCCTCTTTCGCGTTACTCATGTCAGGCTCTGAAACTATCTCTAGTAGTGGTGTGCCGGCCCGATTAAGGTCAATCGCTGTAAAATCTTCATACATGTCATGGATAGATTTGCCTGCATCTTCTTCTAAATGAGCACGCGTAATGCCGATCATTTTTGTGCCGCCATCTTCTATGCTAATTTCAATCTCTCCTTGGCCTACTATTGGAATTTCGAATTGAGAAATCTGGTAACCCTTAGGTAGGTCTGGATAAAAATAGTTCTTTCGAGCAAAAATAGAGTGTTGATTAATTTTTGCATTTACAGCTAAACCAAATCTCAGCGCCATTATGACTGCTTCTTTATTGAGCACTGGAAGAACACCTGGCAAGCCTAGATCTACCGCGCAGGCCTGTGTATTTGGTTCAGCACCAAAAGCGGTTGATGCGCCTGAAAAAATTTTTGATTTAGTGCTTAATTGAGAGTGTATCTCTAGACCGATAACTGTTTCCCAAGCCATACTCACTTCTCCTTAAGTATTTTCAGGTAAATGAACATGCCAGTCAGTTTGTCTTTGAAATTGATGAGCGACATTTAATAAGACCTCTTCAGACCAATAATTACCAATCATTTGTAGACCGACAGGTAAATTTTTTGAAAATCCAGCAGGAATGCTCATTCCTGGTAGACCAGCCAAATTAACAGAAAGTGTATAAATGTCTGCCATATACATCGAAACTGAGTCTTTAATTGCGTCTAGCTCAAATGCCGTAGTAGGTGAAACAGGCCCCATAATAACATCCACTCTCTGAAATACTTTTTTGAAGTCTTCACTAATCAAGTGTCGTGCTTTTTGCGCCTTAAGGTAATAGGCGTCGTAGTAGCCCGCAGAAAGTGCATAGGTGCCAATCATAATGCGACGCTTGACTTCTTCCCCAAAACCTTCAGAACGTGACCTAAGATACAAGTCATTTAGATCTTTAGGGTCATCGCATCGATAACCATAACGTACCCCATCAAGACGAGATAAATTAGACGAACATTCACAAGGCGCAACAATGTAATAGGTTGGTACAGCGTATGCTGAATTAGGAAGGGATACCTCCTCAACAATAGCACCCATAGATTCAAATTCTTTAATAGATTGTAAAATAACTTTCGCAACATCATCATCCAGCCCATCGGAAAAATACTCCTTTGGAATTCCAATCTTTAAACCTTTAATAGAATTGTTCAAATTTTCAGTGTAATCAGGAACATCTTTATTCACACTAGTTGAATCTTTATCGTCGAACCCAGCCATAGCATTCAAAACTAATGCTGCATCCTCTGCACTTTGAGTAATCGGGCCAGCCTGGTCAAGGCTTGAAGCGTAAGCTATCATGCCGTATCTTGAAACTCTTCCATAGGTTGGCTTTAATCCTGTGATACCGCAAAGACTTGCAGGCTGTCGGATACTTCCGCCAGTATCAGTTCCAGTAGCGAAAGCCGATAAACGAGCCGCTACAGCGGCAGCGGAACCACCTGATGAGCCGCCAGGAACTCTCTTTTTGTCCCATGGATTTTTTACTGGACCATAGTATGAATTTTCATTTGAAGAGCCCATAGCAAGCTCATCCATATTCGTCTTACCCAACATAACCATACCTTCCGCGTTTAACTTGTAACTTAGAGTCGCATCGTAAGGCGAAATAAAAGGGTCTAGTATCTTTGAACCGGCCGATGTTTTAATTCCTTTAGTGCAAAATATATCCTTGTGTGCATATGGAATACCAGTTAAAACATTGGCATTTCCTTTTGCTAGTCTAGAGTCAGCCTCTCTAGCTTGAGACAAAGCTAAATCTTCAGTAACAGTGATAAATGCATTAAGGTCAGAGCGATCAATTCTCCTAAGATAGTGCTTTGTAAGTTCAACAGATGAAAAATCTTTATTTTTCAATCCTTTAGATAGTTCGGCTACAGAAAATTTATGCATTATTATTCAATTACAGTTGGCACAAGAAAATGTTTCTTTCCAGTTTTTGGTGCAATTGCTTGAAATTCCTCCGATAAATCAGTCTCACTGACTACATCTTCTCGTAAACGTTGTGACATATCTAGCGGATGAGCCATCGGCTCAACATGCTCAGTATCAATTTCGCTTAGCTCAGCCATTAAGTTTAGAATGTTATTAAGTTCAACTGTAGCTCGTTGAGCCTCGGAATCATTAATATTGAGTCTGGCAAGTTGGGCAATCTCTTTGACTTGTTTTTTATCTAATGACATAAAAAAGATTAATTATGAATCACAATATTCCGACAAAACTTGGTTTAGGTTTTCTTCAGAATAGTCTTCTGCAACATAAGAATTTCCTAAAGATAAAAACAAAACCAAACGTATATTACCATCAATCACTTTTTTATCGAGTGACATTGCTTCGTATAGTTGTTTTGCAGTAATGTTGTATTCTCCTATACTGCAAGGCAATCCTGCCAAACTAATAACACTTTTAACCCGGCCTACATCTTCTGCCGACAAGTTCCCTTCAAGTTGAGAAAGTCTTGCCGCCATACACATCCCAATCGCAACTGCCTCTCCGTGTAGATAAGTACCATAACCTAAAGAATTTTCAATTCCATGCCCAAAGGAATGGCCAAGATTTAATAATCTTCTAACGCCACTCTCGAGCTCGTCTACAGAAACGATTTCTGCCTTATCTAGACAGGAACGATAAATGATATTAACCAGTAATTCCTCATCCTCCTGAATAGACCTTCTCATTATTGAATCAATATTTTTTTCAAGGTCTGAAAGAAAATCATCATTTCCCAATAAGCCGTATTTGATTATTTCAGCCATTCCTGCCGAAAACTCTCGACTAGGTAGAGTTTTCAATGTATCTATATCAATAATAACTGCTCTAGGTTGGTGGAATGCACCGATCATATTTTTACCTAAGGCATGATTAACTCCAGTCTTTCCACCCACGCTCGAGTCCACCTGAGAAAGCAAAGTCGTTGGGATTTGAATAAAGTCAACCCCGCGCTGATAGGAGGCTGCTGCAAATCCTGTTATATCGCCAACAACACCGCCGCCCAATGCAATCAATGTCGCACTACGGTCAAACTTTGCTTCCAGTAGAGAGTCAAATATAGAATTAACTGTTTCCAGAGTTTTATATTCCTCCCCATCCGGAAGAATAGTCACCTGAACTTCGAAATTATCGAGTAAATTTTTCACTTTTTCTAAATAAAGAGGCTCTATTGTTGTGTTAGTAACAACCATTACCTGTTGTCCAGAAATATGTTTCTCTAGATATAACTTGTCTGACAGCAAATCATTTCCAATATAAATAGGGTAAGATTTAGCACCAAGCTCTAGATTAAGAATTTTTTGTATATTTGACATTATGCAAATACCCTTAATTCTCCTTCACCGGCCACATTTTCAATGCAGCGTTCACACAATTCTTTATGTATATCATGTTCACCAATTTCCTCACGGTGGTGCCAACAACGAACGCACTTTTGATGGCCACTCTTATTAACCATTATAGCTAATGACTGATCAATATCATTTGCCTTATTTGGTTTGTCTACTAGTGAATGAATTCTAGCGTCTGAAGTAATAAAAACAAACCTTAACTCATTTCCGAGCTCTTGGAGTGCTTGATATTTCTTGTCGTTGCAATATATATCCACCTCGGCATCAAGTGATGAGCCTATCACCTTGTCACGGCGCATCTCTTCAAGCTCTTTACGTAGATGTGAATTAATATCTCTAGCAGTATCAATTGCACTGCTATTAAAGTCGCCAACTAGACCTTCATACCAGGTCTGCAAAAAAACACTTTCATTTGCTGCGCCAGGGAGGTGCTGCCAAATCTCCTCGGCGGTAAATGAAAGAACTGGACTGAGCCATCTCACCATCGCGTGAGCAATATGATACAAAGCACTCTGCGCTGATCTACGCGCTAGTGAGTTGATTTGTGTTGTGTATTGTCTGTCCTTGATGATGTCTAAATAAAAACCGCCCAAATCGTTGGTACAAAAATTCAATATCATTTTCATTGCATGATGGAAATTATATTCATCATATTCCTTAATAATTTGGGATTGAAGTTTTTCTGTTTTTGAAATAATCCATTTATCAAGAACCAGCATTTCGTCGACACTTAAGAGATCATTATTAGGATTGAACCCTTGCATATTTGCCAACATAAAGCGCGTCGTATTTCGGATACGTCTATAACTATCTGCACTTCTCTTAAGAATCTCGTCAGAAACCGTCATTTCGCCAGAATAGTCAGTGCTTCCTATCCATAACCTTAAAATGTCTGCACCTAAGGTGTTGACCACTTTTTGTGGTGGAATAACATTGCCTAAAGATTTACTCATTTTATGACCATTTTGATCGACCGTAAATCCATGGGTAAGTACTTGTCTGTATGGCGCCCTGCCATTAATCGCACAGGAAGTAATTAGTGAAGATTGGAACCAACCCCTATGCTGGTCTGAACCTTCAAGATACATGTCAGCAATGTCACTTAGATGGTCGCTATTTTTTAAGACTGCAAAGTGGCTCACCCCGGAGTCAAACCAAACATCTAAAGTATCGGTAGTTTTTTCGTATTCTGAGGCTTCAGAACCTAGCACATCTTCAACCTTTAGACTAAACCACGACTCTATGCCGCCCATTTCTATCTTTTTAGCTACAACTTCAAAAAGAGACTCGGTATCTGGGTGAAACTCACCAGTTTTTTTATTGATAAAAAGAGTAATAGGAGAGCCCCAAAACCTCTGCCTGGAAATACACCAGTCAGGACGATTACCGATCATCAATTCGATCCGCTTTTGCCCCCAACTTGGTATCCATTTAACTTTTAATATCTCATCATTAACTGTATCTCTTAGCTTATTTTGAGTCATAGAGACAAACCATTGTGGAGTCGCTCTAAAGATGACCGGTGTCTTATGTCTCCAGCAATGCGGATATGAGTGAGTCATTGGGTTATGACTTACAAGGGTTTCATTCTTTTTTAATAATTCAATGATAGTGGTATTTGCTTTAAAAATATACTCTCCAGCTACGTGTTTGGTACTCTCTATAAATACCCCCTTGCCATCAACAGGACAATCAACCGGTAAGTTGTATTTAAGACTGACAATATAGTCATCTTGACCATGGGCAGGGGATGTGTGAACTGCTCCGGTGCCGGTTTCAGTGGTTACATGTTCTCCCATAATCACAGGAATTTGCTTGTCGTAAAAGGGATGCTGCAGCATAATGCCTTCTAGATCTGAGCCTTTATAAATTTTGTCTAATTTGCTCGCAGCTTGAACATTGAATCTCTCTAATGCGTCTTCATATAAATCTTCTGCCAGGAGGTAATATTGGTCCTTTAAGTCAATCAGAACATAATCAAGGTCGGGGTGCAGTGCGACAGCTTCATTGGCAGGCAAAGTCCAGGGGGTTGTAGTCCAAATAACAATGGAGACCGGTTTTTTTACACCAAAAACACTAGAATCTATAACTTCAAAGGCAACATCAACTGTGTCAGACTCTTTGTCTTTATATTCTACTTCTGCCTCAGCTAACGCTGAAGAACATTCGGTACACCAGTGAACCGGCTTATAACCTTTTGCAAGGTGTCCATTTTTTATAATTTTACCAACAGAGCGAACAATATCTGCCTCATACTTGAAGTCTTTTGTGAGGTATGAATTGTCCCAGTCGCCTATTACTCCTAGGCGTTTGAAATCGATTTTTTGGTTTTCGATTTGCTGGTCAGCGTATTCTCTACAAGCGGCACGAAAATCATCGGCATTAATTTTATGACCCACCTTTCCCTTCTTTTTTTCAATGTTATGTTCAATGGGTAATCCATGACAATCCCAACCAGGCAAATATGGAGCGTCAAATCCAGATAGAGTTTTACTTTTAACAATAACATCTTTAAGGACTTTGTTAACAGCATGACCAATATGGATATCGCCATTCGCATATGGGGGACCGTCATGAAGAACGAATTTAGGATTTCCTTTAAATCTCTGACGAATTTGTCGATACAAATCCTTGTCATACCATTCATCTAGAAAACCACCCTCACGATTTGCAAGATTGGCCTTCATTGGGAAGTCTGTGGCAGGTAAATTTAGAGTGGACTTGTAATCTGACATTAGTTAACAAAAAAATTCTCGATAAACCCGCCATTATACTGCAACAACAGGGTTTTTTGAGATTGAAAATATTGTCTAAATGAAGCTTTATTTCATGTAAATTAGCTAGGTTATTCCTTAAGTTTGACCATATTTAATAATGCCTTGACCTGCTTAGGCTTTAGATATTCTGATTGGTTAGCATGCAAACTCTCAGGCAAACGAATATCGCCAAACCTGATTCGAATCAAACGAGACACTCTAAATCCTAAAGCCTCCCAGAGCCTTCTAACTTCGCGCTTTTTGCCTCCCCTCAGGACAACCCTATACCATCGATTTGCACCGGTGCCACCGCCCATTGTTAGTCTATGAAATTTTGCTATGCCGTCTTCAAGCCTAATCCCGCTAGTCAGCTTATTGATATCTTTCTTCTCAACTTTCCCTAATACACGGACCGCATACTCTCTGTCTACTTCTGAGCTGGGATGCATTAATCTATTAGCAAGCTCTCCATTATTGGTAAACAGCAATAATCCTGAAGTATTAAGGTCAAGCCTGCCAACCATTATCCATCGTGTATTTATTGGTAGCAAATCAAAAACATTTTTTCGACCCTGTTCATCTTTCGTCGTACAGACAATACCAGACTGTTTGTTAAGGATTAACACCTTTGTTTCATTCTCAACAAAACGCTTCAAATTGATTAGCTGTCCATCTATTTGAACTTGGTCGTTTAAGATTGCTTTATCGCCGATCTGTGCTTTTTTGTTGTTAAGTGTTACCCTGCCCTGTTCAATACATTTTTCGGCCCAACGCCTCGAGCCATAACCGGCATTAGCAATCAGTTTTTGTAGTCTCTGTGGCATTATTGATGGCTATATTTAGTTTAACTTAGTAAGTTAAACCCATCGCATCTCGAACGTCTTTCATTGTCTCCTTGGCGACACTGCGGGCACGTTCGGAGCCGTCAAATATGATTTCTTGGATTAAGCTAGGTTCCGACTTATACTTGTTAATACGATCCTGCATAGGTAGCAATTCAGCAACAATAGAGTCGATCACTGGCTTCTTGCATTCAATACAACCCATCTTGGCATTTGTACAACCATTTACAACCCAGTCGAGCTGCTCTTGGGTGCCATAAATTTCATGTAAATTCCATACTGGGCATTTATTAGGGCTTCCAGGGTCGGTCAGTCTTACACGCGCAGGGTCTGTAGACATTGTTTTAACTTTCTGCTCTATCTCGCTAGCTGAGTCTCTCAAAGAGATAACGTTATTATAAGACTTGGACATTTTTTGCCCATCCAACCCAGGCATTTTAGAGGTTTTGGTTAGTAGCGCTTCTGGCTCAACCAAAATAATTTTTCCAAAACCTTCGATATAACCTAGCAGCCTTTCTCGGTCACCGTGGGTAATATTTTTTTGCTCCAACAATAGCGCTTTGGCTTTTACTAGAGCTTCATCGTTACCTGTCTCTTGATAGGACTTTCTTAAATTACGATAAAGTTTAGCTTGCTTCTTACCCATCTTTGAGGCAGCTTTTTCAGCCCTCTCTTCGAAGTCAACCTCGCGCCCATAGATATAATTAAACCTACGCGCTATCTCTCTGGTCAACTCAACATGTGCAGCCTGGTCCTCGCCAACAGGCACCAATCCTGCTTTATACATCAATATATCTGAACTTTGTAAAACCGGATAACCTAAAAAACCGTATGTTGCAAGGTCCTTTGTTTTTAATTTTTCTTGTTGGTCTTTATATGATGGTACGCGCTCTAGCCAGCTCACTGGCGTTGTCATTGACAATAAAAGGTGTAGTTCGGCGTGTTCTGGCACCTTAGACTGAACAAAAATAGTTGAAGTGTTTGGATTTATACCCGCTGCCAGCCAATCAATGACCATGTCAATTATGTAAGATTCTAGGTCAATTTTGTCTGAATAGTGGGTTGTAAATGCGTGCCAATCAGCCACAAAGTAATAGGAATCGTATTCATTTTGCAACTCAACCCAGTTTTTCAAGACACATTGATAATGACCCAAGTGTAGCTTGCCTGTAGGGCGCATTCCAGATAGTACGCGTTGATCTTTCATTGTGTACGATTACGATGTATCAAAATATGCGTCAATTATCCCACAGATTCAGCATAGCTTACCAGGCCATCCAACACCAAATTTTCAAAATAATTCAAGGATTGGGGAAGCTCATTGCTTAACTTAGTTATATCGCCTCCTGTCAATAGAACTACACCGTTAGAGTATTGAGACTGGAAATCTTTTATTTGTTCTTTGATTGTAACAATTAGCATTGTCTCAGTGCCACTTAACCAAGCATCTTTGGTATTATTTTGAAGTCCTGTAAGACTCTGCGACATATTTTCAGTAGAGAATTTTGTGAAGCTTTTTCTAAGAGCCATCAAGCCAGGCATTATGAGTCCACCCTTATGCGCTCCATCGTCATTTACAATATCAATGGTAAGGGCGCTGCCAAGATCAATCACCAATAGATTTGCGCTTGGATAGTTCTCGATTGCCCCTAACATTGCAAGAAATCTATCAACCCCCAATTCTGATGGGGTCTCGTATGCTATAGTTAAGTTACCATGCTTTTTGCAAGGCAAGACCAGTTCAACATTTGCAAACTCTCTCTTTATGGAGTCTACAATATTTGAATGGGCGACAGCACTCAACCAGATACATTTATTATTAGGCAGGCTGCTAGCTGAAAAAAATTCTATACTCTCTTTAGAGACTTTAGAGTCAAAGGTTCGCCATTTAACTGCTGAATGTCCAATGTCAACAAATAGATCAGACTGGCACATCAAATAAAGATGAATTGATCCAGATATGGGTCACAATACTGGCAGCATAACCGATTGCAATAGCCCAGATCCATTTAAGGTGTGATACAAATGTGTAATAACCTTTGGACTGACCCATCAATGCTACACCCGCAGCTGAGCCAATCGAAAGCATGCTTCCCCCAACCCCGGCAGTTAAGGTTACCAATAACCATTGCCCTAAAGACATATCTGGAGTCATAGTAAGTACTGCAAACATAACAGGTATATTGTCAACAATAGCTGAGAGGATGCCGACTAATACGTTAGCATAGGTTGCCCCTAATTGAACGTACATCGCTTCAGAAACTAGAGCGAGATAACCTATAAAACCTAAACCGCCAACGCTCACTATAACACCAAAAAAGAACAGCAAGGTGTCCCACTCTGCGTTAGCAATTTTGCGAAAAACATCAAATCTCTGCGAGGTTGGGTCCCCTAAAACATTCCGTCTCTTGACAAAATAACTAACCACCATAAGGTAACCAAGCCCAGTCATCATTCCCATTGCTGGCGGCAAGTGTAGGTAGTTATGGAAACTAACAGCTGTAGCGATAGTTAGCAGGAATAGTGCAGTGATTATAATTCCGCCATCCTTGATAGTAATTTTATCTTCAACTGCTTCAGGTTTTTCGTTTCGAATGGCAAAATGCATAATTCCAGCAGGGATAATATAATTGACTAATGATGGTACAAACAAACTGAAGAACTGCTCAAAACTAACAATACCCTTCTGCCACACCATCAAAGTTGTAATGTCCCCAAAAGGACTAAATGCACCGCCAGCATTTGCGGCAACGACGATATTGACAAAACCAATCGAAATAAATCTCGTGTTGCTACCACCCACTGCCATTACTACGGCACCCATTATGAGTGCGGTTGTTAAGTTGTCAGCGATTGGTGAAATAAAGAACGCTAAAAAACCTGTTAACCAAAATAGTTGTCGGAAACTAAAACCTCTAGAGATTAGCCAAACCTTAAGTTTTTCAAAAACATGACGTTCACGCATCGCCTCAATATATGTCATAGCGACCAACAAGAATAGGAATAACTCTGCATACTCCAATATGTTGTGCCTTAGAGCAACTTCAGCGGCATGCGGCAGTCCATTTGAAGCATAAACCCCGCCAATGATAGCCCAAATCAATCCAGCAACTAAAATGACCGGCTTCGATTTACGAAAATGAGTGAACTCCTCTATCATAACAAAGACATATGCGATTACAAAAAGTGTGAGCGCTAAGTAGCCAGCCCAGTGGGTTGTCAAGTCGAGTTTTTCGATGCCTGAAGATGCTAAGCTAAGACCCGGGAAAAATCCTAGTAGTGAAAAGATGATTTTATTCATGACTGATTCCTTTTAGTGTTGGGCCGTGTTCATTAATTATGTGAATTTGATCGTCTTTGTGTACCAACTCCAAAGTTGCTAAACAATAATAATCGGTTTTAAATTTTACCTGAAAAACCACACTACCACAGGCTTTTACTGACTTAGAAGCTGAACAAAAAAGGTCATCTCCAGCCTTTATCTCTGTATTAGATTTAAAAACAAAAAGCCTTCGCTTTGGCTTACCTAAGTAGTGCAGTCTTGCGATGACTTCTTGTCCGGGATAGCAGCCTTTGGTAAAGTTGACACCGATTTCATCAATATCTAAATTTAGCATCTGCGGAATAAATTTTTCGGTGGTTATGGAGTTAATTTCTGGAATGAGATTATCAACACATGCCTTGTCCCAGTAATCTTGAGAAACAAAATTAAATTTTGATAAGTTTTTCGGGTCGGCCAGTATAAATCTTAATTGTTCATTAATATTAAAACGAGTATAGCCTTCCGAAAGGGAATCTTTCTGAGGTTTTCCAATCACTCCAATTTGCAAGTATTGCTCTGTCACATCAGTAATAATAACATCAGCCATTAACACAAACATTTGTAGTCGGGCCTTAATTGAGTCAAGTAAATCTAACGGAAACGAAAGCAAAAAATTATCGCCAGCACGAATCACCCAAAACAACACCAAGATCTTACCCTGGTGCTGACAATAAGCACTCAGCTGAATACTTGAATTATCTAGTTTATTAATATCGTTACTGAGTTGTGATTGAAGAAAACTCTCAGAGTCTTTTCCTGTTAACTTAATTAGGGCTCGATTACCAAGACGAACAAACATTTATTTTGTGAATATTTTGATTAGCTCTATTTTAATCAATTTTTTTCTCTGACATAAAAAAACCCCAGAACAAAGCCTGGGGTTTTTCGATCTATTAACTTACTTCTAAAGTTAACTGTTCTAATCTAAACAAGTTTAGAAAGCAACAGAAGCCTTAAGTGTAAGTGACTCGTTAGAGTCGTCATAGGTAGCTGCCAATGTAGCACCTGAAGTCAAGCTACGTGATACCGCAACCGTAGTTTTGGCAGCAGCAGCCGCTTTAGAGTGCTTAGTTGCAGTTGAAGTAGCAGCAGCTCTTGCACCTGTGTGCGTCACAGTCAAAGTGTTACCTGCAAGACCAAATGTAGCTGAAACGTCATTTTCACTATCTAGTGTCAACGCTACACCGCTAACTGTAGTACCGATAGACCAAGTACTAGCACCAGCGTCGTTAGTTAGACTAATGTCCATACCAGCGATGCTAGCAGAACCAACAGTCTTGTCAGCGCCGTCTTTAACAGTATGAGAAATAGTTACACCAGACCAAGTACCGCTAACAGTAA
>Ga0208274_1000516_pt1 | contig 20108 bp, 21 predicted proteins | sample ETNtaG_22_FD_185755 | JGI IMG/M metagenome (GOLD analysis project Ga0208274, IMG submission 185755) | Marine microbial and viral communities from oxygen minimum zone, Eastern Pacific Ocean - ETNP201306SV43 (SPAdes) (version 2) | ecosystem: Environmental > Aquatic > Marine > Oceanic ... | reverse complement strand
GGGTGCGGGCAGAAAGTGTACGTCGTCAGCCCATATGGGACCACTAGCACTAAATTCTAAGAGACACTTTTCTGCTCATTGTTGCTCCAGTCTATCCTGCTAATCTCAGGTTTTGTACCTTTCTCTGGTTCATGGTGCGAGACTTAATGATTGCCAGCTGATCCAGGATCTCTTCGCTACGCCCATGATATACATCAGATGGGGTAACATTATCTAACGACTCGTGATAACGCTCATGGTTGTAATGCTGAACCCATTCGCCTGTGTTTGATATGCTCATTTGAAACTCCTCTGCTTCAGTTTAAATTAGCAGAAGTGTCTCTTAGCAAGAAGGGCCAGATGGTGCCATATGGACTGACGTCACACAGATTTGGTAATTGATAAAGATCAAGAGGTCAGTGCAAACACAACTCGTTTTCGCGAATCGACCTTTAGAGACTCTCGCTGCGAGGCAGGGATATGAGTATCTGCCAGACTTGTAAAGGGGCAAATTCGATTGAGGTTGAGTCGAATAATCCCCTAAAGAATTTAGGGGATTATTTGAGAACTTTTCTGATCTTTTTCTACTTGAGACTTGAAAAGTACGCGGCCAAATCTGCTATTTCGGCATCAGTTAGTGGGGCGACCATTGGAGCCATCATTGGATCCTCCCGCACACCATCCCGAAATGCCGCAATCTGTTTCGTCAGGTAACCTTCTTTCTGGCCTGCAAGGTTAGGCCACAAGTCGTTCGGGCTTATTCCGTCGGCACCATGGCATGCCATACAGGTAACGGATATCGTCTTACCTGCCGCAATATCGCCAGCCTGGACGGAAAATGGCACTAAGGCACAAATCATAAGGATGATTATCTGTTTCATTGATACTCCTACTTCAAATACTTCAATCGGCTATTTTTCTCGGGGCGCACGATACCACATTTAGCGAAATTGTCATTAGTCTAAAGTCACATATGTTGATTAAGTACAGATGCTTTAGTTCACGGTATGCGCCGAGGGTCAAAAAGATAGATAAGCGGTCGGGATAATGGATTCATTTGCCTTCCAGTGAAAGCGAGTATCGAAAGTCATCCAGATCTTTGCGTTTCTCGATGCTTCTTTAGGGATACTTTGAGATCAAAATATGGAGTCGAAATGCAAGGAGATAAAGTGGCGTGATATTACTCGGTTTGTTCCTGATTTTTCACGAGGTATCGACTTCGGTAAGGGGTGAAACCGAAAGGTTTATCCTTAAGCTTTGCCGAATTTGTCTATCAAATATTTAATCGATCGAGACTGTCCTGTCATTCTCGATCACTGGCCGAAGCGGGTTGTACAACTTGAATTTAACAAGAACGCTGATGAGGTCTGGTTCTCGGTCTGGAACGGTAAAAGCCAGCGTTCAGCTCTGGTTGTGGTGAATGACAAGACTCGAAAACTGGTCAAGGTGATCAACGATGAACGGCTGATTACAGCAACAGGTAAGTTCAACGTTTTGAATACCAGAAAAGATATTTACTGATTCCCTGTTTGGAGTGTTTGTGAAATTTGGGACCCTACCGGGTCTCTTTCTTTGTGACGCAAATACTCGATACAAAAAGGGTTTCTTTCAGGAAAAAGAACTCACCTAAGTTTCGATCCAACCTAAACATCTCACTTGCAATAATTCTCTCATCATCATCGCCAGGCCTTTGTCGACTGTAATTGATAATAGAATCTTTAAGACTAAAGTCTTTGAGAACATAGCGCTTCCTGTCCCAGGTGATTTCCACTTGCGCCTGATGAACCGGAACTGTGACGTTGATAGTTGAAGGGCAGGATCCTTATTTTACAGTTGCCTGATATTGAAATTCGGTCCTGGTATCTGCATGAACGCAGCATGCGTACATTGAAATAAGAATGATAAACAGGTGCTGCATGCTCAGAATTTATATCCTGTGTCAATCGCGCGGATTTTTGGCATCAGGAAGCCTGAAATGACTGTAATGAGAAAGAGGATGGCACCACTCGTTGCCAGGCCTGCCTCTACACTCACGGTCTCAGCAATATAGCCAATTGGTACTACCCCTAAAGGCATTAGCCCATGGGACATCATATCCAGACTCATGACTCGTCCTCGCATGCTTTGATTGACCTGTAACTGAACCAGACTTCGATTCATGGACATATTGATAGCCGAGATAAAACCCACAAAACCAATGGCAAGGAAAGACCAGAAAAAAACTTCTGTAATGGCAAATGCGGCGACCCCGATTCCCCACAAAGCGTTTGTTATGAGAACCCAGTTGCCTTTGTTCTTCAGACTGCCCAGTTTGGCGAGAACGAGAGAACCGGCGATTGCGCCAAATCCCATTGAAGTCATCAGTAGCCCGAGATCATCGGCCCCTCCCATCAGGACATCGCGATTGAAAGCCGGAAGGAAAGTATTGATGGAAAGTCCAAACAGGAATGGGAATATGGACAACAGGATTAGGCCGCCAACAATAGGTGAAGTAACAACGTACTGAACACCCTCCATCAGATCATTCATCGGTGTCTTTCTGTCACTGACAATGGGTTTGCCTCCACGCCTGATAAACAAAACGGTAACGGCAGACACAAGATAGAGAAGTGAAAGCACAACATAGACCAGCCCCACGCCATAGGCAGAGGTCGTATCGCCATCGGCGAAGATCGCAATCATAAATCCTGCTAGCGCTGGCCCCAGGATTCGGGAAAGATTCCATGATGCTGTGTTAAATGCCATGGCGTTGAACATGAGTCGTTCACCGACAATCTCTGGTATCCATGCAGTACGGGCAGGAAGTGACAGTGCCATTGCAGTGCCATTAAAGAGTCCTACCCAGATGAAATGTTCAAATGTTACCTGATCGCTGATGACGACATATGCCATTGCCATGGTTGCAAAACCGTTGGCCAGGGGTGCCCAGCCAATGATTGGTTTTTTGTTGATTCTATCAGCCAGTACTCCGCCAATCGGTGAGAAAAGGACCTGTGGCAGCATGAATGCCAGGGTGACGTAGGTAAGATTGAGCGAAGAGGATGTCATCTCGTAAACCAGCCATCCCTGGGCGACGAGTTGCATATTCATGGCAAAGGCTGATCCCAGCATTCCAACCCACAAATACAGATAGTCACCGACCTTTAAGGAAGCGAACAAGGATTTGTCGTGAGGGGTGTTCTCGAAGGGTTCTAGATTGGTTGTCGAATTCAACGGGTTATCCTGAATAAAGAGAGAGTATACCGTATTGATTGAAATCATGATGAGCTGGAGGAAGGCAGAATGAAAACAGAAGTTATATTATTCGTTGGCGATGTTAAGAAATCATTTGCGTGAGATCAGAACCTGTCAGGCACCAGGTTGTGGTCGTGGTGGATTATAGATCCGGATGGGTACAGCCTGGCGATCTGTTTTCCCTAATATTGTCTACTGGGGAGATGCACTATCAGACCGTCCAGCTCAGCTGTAACCTCAATTTGGCAGGCAAGTCGGCTGTTGTTGGTAACATCATAGGCAAAATCAAGAATACTGTTTTCCAATTCCTCCGCTTCACTGCATTTGCTCTGCCAGTCACTCGGAATGTATACATGACAGGTTGCACAGGCGCAGAGTCCACCACAGTCTCCTTCGATACCCGGCACCATATTTGATATCGCACCCTGCATCAGAGAGATACCTTCCGCGACCTCCAGGGTATGTTGTGTACCATTGTGTTCAATGTAGGTAATCTTCGGCATTTACTAAGACTTATCTAGCGCCGTAAGATCCCTGCCTTCTGCCAGAATATAGAGTGGCTTGTTGTCTTCATCAATAACTGGAATCAGGGAGAAATCGATATCGCGTGAGCCTGTGTGGTGGCTCAGCTCTACTCTAAGTCTAACCAAGTCACGGTCGAAAACATTAACAATGTTCTCTTTAAGTTGAGCTTTTGAGATTTCAATATCCTCTGGAGTGCCGGATGGCCACCAGTTCAGATCCCAAAAGTACTTGTTTTCAAACACGCTGTCGTTTGCAAGGAGTTCACGGGCAGCTTTGTTGATCTCAATAACCAGACCGTCCACAGACAAAAGTGCCATTCCCTCAAACGCATTTTCAAACAAGGCCCGGAATCGTAGCTCGCTGTCATGAAGGTTCTTTTCAGCCTGTTTCCTTGCTGTAATGTCTTTAACCTGAGCACTCAGCAGTATTCGATCCTCTATCTGGGTTTTTGTAATCGAAGCTTCCAGCGGGATAATGTGGCCGTCTTTGTGAACCCCTTTTATTTCACCTCGCTCCCCCATTAATCGGGACGCAATATTATTGTCTACAAATTGCTGAACCTGCTGCTGGTGTTTTGTAGAAAGACCTTCGGGAATAAGCATACTGATGTTTTGACCAAGAATTTCTTCTTCACGGTAGCCAAAAATCTGTTCAGCTCTTTTATTCCAGTATTCAATTGTTTGAGATTCATTGATTGTGAGAATACCCTGATCTCCGATCGCCAGGATACGATCACTGACAAGTCTTGCATGCTGCAGGCGTCGGGAGGCTTCCTCCTCCTCAGTAACGTCTCTGATAATGACCAGAAACCGGGCGCTCTGTTCGCTTTTGAATGACGACACTCGGACGCGATACCTTCTTTCGGTACCGTTCTTATTTACGCCATCAAGATTCAGATATCGAAGTTGAGAAGGATCCGGATTGTCTGCCCATCGCGTTAACCAGGTTAAAACATCCAACCGTCTGTGGGCTGACGGAGGCATTAACATCGAGACATGGTTACCAATCAACTCGGTTTCCGAAAAACCCGTCAAGGTCTCAACTGCGCGATTGACGTAGATGAGTTCTCCTTGCGCATTGATAATCAGCAGGGCTTCGGGCAGATCCCTGATGATGTTTGATGCTTCGGGCTCGATGAAACTCAAATCAGTTGCTTTTAGTATTCAGCCTTGGCTTCGTTAAGTACGCTCACATCCGACTTGGAGTCTTCCATGGCATTCAACACGGTGAGATCATCGCTGACTGGCACACCTGCTTCAATCAGCAGTTCTCGGGTTCTTGGTGTCACGAGTCCTGCCCTGATAAGTGCGGGAATCATCAGGTCCTTCAGGGAATGAACCTGACCAGGCCTCAAATCCATGCCCAGTCCCTGCTCCGCAGCCTCTTTAATGCCTGCTGTGAAGTCCTGGGGATCAATCTCACTCACCTCAAGAACTTTTAGAAATCCAGCATCAATCTCTCGCTGACCATCCATCAGAATTGAAACGCCGTCAAAAGCGAACTGAGCCAGTTCTTCAACATCGTCTGTGTGCATGCTGGCAACCAATGGACCAAGGAAAATATGCCCGAATGATACGTGCCTGGATTCATCTCGCATGACATTGAACGTGACTGATTTCAGTAAAGGCTCATCTGTTTGACGGTACATATTGTTGAAAGCACCGAGTGCAAGACCTTCGATAATCATATTCATGCCGATCATGACTTTTCGATAGTCGTTAGTCTGCAAGGTCACATCAACTAATTTTCGCAGCCATGGGGTCATTGGATAGTGGATTGCGATTTTCTTTACATATCGATCATAAACCTCAACATGACGTGCCTCATCGATGGTTTGAGTCGCAGCGTAGTACTTGGCGACCATATCGGGGACAGCATGTGTAACAGTGGCGGCTGTCATCACAGCGCCCTGTTCTCCGTGCAGGAATTGGCTGAGCATCTGTGCTGTTGAGTGGGCGGTGAATGTTTCCTGTTGGGTCTGCGACAGACGTTGAAAGAAGGGCATCTGAGCGTATTGTGTATTGCCCCTTTGCATAATTGGATTGGAGGGATCGATAACTGTATCCCAGTCCAGGTCATCCGCATCCCACTGATTGGTTTTGGCTCTTCGATATAAGTCACTGACTTTATCTACTGCACCGTCATAGTCAAAATTCCAGCTAACCTGCATAACAGTCTCGTAGGCATCGACCAGATCCTGTTTCTTGTCATCTTTATCCTGAATTGAATCAAGTGAACTCATTGCTGTGTTCCTAGGGTTCTTTTTGTTTAGTTTGACTGAAGATCTAGTCCGTAATCCAGGCGTGTCTCAGCTAGAACCGCAGTCTCGGAGCAATTGCTCGGGTGATTGATATCTGCACAAAACAGACTCATTTGATCCAAATCACACGCCAAACTTATTTCAGTCGGTAATATATTAATTAGTCCACGAAACAGAACCGATTGCAAGGCGTGGTAGTTGGGAATTGCTGAAGTCTCAGGAAATTGGAATAGCCGATCCATCGTCTGTTTCGAAGCTTTTATCCGTAGTTTGTTCGAGAATAGGGAGAGTAATGTGGTAAGTGTGGATGAGATCATGACAAGTGGATTGTTCACCCTGGGTCCGGAAGACAGCATGGTTGCTGTTTATGAACTGATGTATAACAAGAATATTCGTCACGTCCCAATTGTCTCTGCCGAAGGAGGCCTGATCGGGATTGTCAGCCACCGTGATTTGTTATCGGCAACGCCGGTTTCATCCGAGAGCAAGAGTAATATTTATTCAAACACAACCACCAGTGAGATTATGCGAACGGGCGTAGAGACGATCTCACCGTCGTCGAATGCCAGATTAGCGGCGATGACCCTCGAACGAATGAAGATTGGTTGTTTGCCCGTCGTCGAAAATAGTCAGTTAGTGGGTATTATCACCAGTAGTGATTTCATCGCTACAGCGATCAACCTGATGGAGCAGATAGAGTTCTCTGAAGACACCTTCTAGCCAGATCATGGCCTGATTTCGAGAGTCAACCAAAAGTACGATTTGATACCGGTTCCAACGGGCCGCGTAGGTCGGGCCGCGTAGGTCGGGCCGCGCGAGTGGGTTCGATCTAAGCAGCAGACCTGGGCGAGACCGTTGGTGCAGGAGGTCTCTTCAGCTTGTATTGACTGCTGACAATCAAGGCTGCGAGCCTCGTCGCAGCCTCATGGCAGAAGGGATTTAGTCTGGTAGGGCCAGAACTCGTTTGGAGATGATGTTCATTTGTACTTCATTGGTCCCGCCATAGATGGTCACGGCTCGATTACTCAGCCAGTTCTTGGTGGTTTCCAGCTCACTTGTACTGAATCCTTCACCTTCCCACCCGATACCCTGGGTTCCCATGAGTGTTGATCTGAGTGCTGCACCTTCTTTGGCAAGGGTTGAACCTACCAGCTTGAATATCGATGTGGTTGCGCCCGGTGTTTTTCCTGACAGGTTTTCATGCGCGACACGTTGCGCGGTTAACTGAAAGGCGCGCTCAAGCATGGTTTGGTTCAACACCTGCTCACGCGCGCCACTATCTGCTATCTTGCCATCTGAGTCGCCAACATATGATCTCGCCAACTCCGCCAGTTCATTGCGAACCGGCCCTTTCTTTTTCTTACCTCCGGAATCTGACAAGCCGCCAATACCAGAGCGTTCAAACTGCAGCAGACGCTTGCCGACGGTCCAGCCTTTGTTCAGTTCGAATACAAGGTCTTCGCGTTTAGCAATGGCATTATCAAAGAAGGTCTCACAGAATGGGGAAGAACCTGATATAAGCTGGATTGGCTTTATGGTCACACCAGGTTGATGCATGTCCAGAAGGACAAAGCTGATCCCCTCGTGTTTTGAAGCATCAGGGTCTGTGCGGACAAGTGCGAACATCCAATCCGCATACTGTGCACCTGATGTCCAGATCTTCTGGCCATTGATGATGAAATTGTCACCATCGATGACTGCTCTTGTTTGCAGCGATGCCAGATCCGATCCAGCACCCGGTTCGCTGTACCCCTGACACCATGTCACCTCGCCGCTGACGATTTTGGGGATATGTCTTTGCTTTTGCTCTTCAGTACCGTACTCGAGCAGAGTTGGACCGATCATGCTGAGTCCCATGCCTGAAGATGCAGGGATCGCCTTAATTCGAACCATTTCCTGGGAGAGAACCTTCGCTTCTTCCCGACTGAGCCCACCACCCGTGTACTCTTTAGGCCAAGTCGGGGCTGTCCAGCCACGCTCCGCCATGGCTTTTAGCCATTTCCTGGCATCATCTGTGTCATAAATTTCATGGGCGTCTTCCCAATGAAATGATCGAGCTCGCATAGACACCGGGCAGTTGGTCTCGAGCCATGTCCGGGTTTCCTCTCGAAAGGTGTCGATGTCGGTCATTTAGATACTCCTGATGGGTGAATTACTCGTGAGGTTTAGTCTATGGTGGGGATCTGTTGGTTCAGTTCTGATTGCTGAGACAGCTGAGCATATTAATGGAAGGCAGTGAAATCAGCAATGTAGACGGGCTTACATTCGACGGGCGAATTTGGGGCTGTTAGCTTCAATCAGTTCGATGAGTTCTGATTGAGATGAATTACCCAGGAACTCAATCCCCTGATCTTGCCAGTGGTCAAGCTCGGGAAACTGATCAGATTCACCCAGAAGCAGAATTCGGGTAGAAACAGGCGTTATACCGAGCAGTCGGGCAAGATCTGCCGGATAAAGACCTCTTTCTTCCCCAATTGTGCTTACAATGACAGTAAAGTCCTCGTCTGATATCAACTCATAAGCTTCATCGACACTTGCCACGTGACACACCACCTCACCGAGTTCACAGGTGATCTCATCAGAGAGGTCTCTGGATAAGTTAATAGACAGGATCTGCATCTTCACCATCGTCCATGACAAGACAAGACAAGTCATTGACACAGGTCAATGAGTTGGGCGAGGTTTTTGGTGCAAACTGACGCCATTGTAATAGATAAGAGAAGATAAACAGCTGATTTAGACCGAAAAACGCGATTCCAGCATTCAGAGAATGATGATCGAATGGGCATTTCGGCGATAATCAGATGAAAGTTTCATGAGGTCCGGCGTTGGGTTACCAGATTGTTTCAGGGTGCAGTCAGGTTTCTTGCCCGGACCTCACCTATTTTTAGTCACCAAAATGTTTTATTAGTCACCAAAATGTTTTATTAGTCACCAAAATGTTTTATTAGTCACCAAAATGTTTTATTAGTCACCAAAACGTTTTATTAGTCACCAAAATGTTTTATTAGTCACCAAAACGTTTTATTAGTCACCAAAATGTTTTATTAGTCACCAAAATGTTTTATTAGTCACCAAAACGTTTTATTAGTCACCAAAACGTTTTATTAGTCACCAAAACGTTTTTTTAGTCACCAAAATGTTTTTTTAGTTACTAAAACGTTTTTTTAGTCACCAAAATGTTTTTTTAGTTACTAAAACGTTTTTTTAGTCACCAAAATGTTTTTTAGTCACCAATGAGTTCATTGTGAGCCACATGGTGTAACCGTTTGTGGTCCAGAATCTCAACATCTTTACCTTCTACTTTTAGAATTCCCTGCGTCTGAAGGCGTGTGATGTTTCGGCTGACAGTTTCTACCGCGAGGCCCAGATAGTTTGCGATATCAGTCCTGGCCATGGGTAAACGAAACAAGGTTGCTGATAGGTGGCGTTGCTGATAGCGTTGAGAGAGATTCAGCAGAAAGGTACCGATTCGTTCCTCCGCGGTTTTCTTCCCGAGCAGCAGCTGTAATTCCTGATCTTCCCTTATTTCTCGGCTCAATAAGCGGTACATGTGCCTTTGTAGATTAGGGATTTTGGCAGACAGCTTCTCAATCTGGTGGAAGGGGATTTCACACGAAGATGATGTTTCAAGTGCCTTGACTGTGTTCTCGTGAGTCGAACCATCAATAGCATCAAGGCCAATCAGTTCACCTGGCAAAAAGAAGCCCACCACATGTTCTTCGCCGGATTCATCAATGCTGAAAGATTTGAAGGCACCGGATCGCACTGCGAAAACGGAATTAAAAGGATCGCCTGTTTCGAATATTCTGTTGTTCTTGTGCAGTGGCTTGGCCCGTTTGATCATCGTATCGATGATATCCATTTCTTCCATGGTCAGGGAATGCGGGATGCAGAGAGCATTCAGGCTGCAATGTTGGCAAGAAACTACGAATTTTTCGTTTTGAGGCATAACAACACGAAAAGATCAGGATAGTTGCAATGATAAGCTGTCAACAGGGCTGTATTCAAGATCTGTGGTATGGAATATTGCTCCACTGTAAAATCACATTCAAATGTAGTTTGGAACCCTATACACATGCCGAAGACGAATAGAGCTGTCATTATCTGGTTGATCGCGGTTTGCCTGACCGTCTTTTGTATGGTCGTTGTGGGAGGAATCACAAGATTGACAGAAAGCGGACTGTCGATGGTCAACTGGCATCCTCTGGTTGGCATCGTACCGCCAATGACCGAGCTTGAGTGGCAGGCTGAGTTTGATACTTACAAGGCGTTTCCGCAGTATCAAAAGGTAAATACCGGGATGAGTCTGGATGAGTTTAAGAATATCTTTTATTGGGAGTACGGACATCGGGTCTTGGGTCGACTGGTCGGCGTTGTCTTCCTGGTCCCATTCATTGTTCTTTTCATTACGGGAAAAATTGGGAAACCCCTGGTTCCAAAACTGGTTGTTGGGCTCGCATTAGGGGGGCTGCAGGGTCTGATGGGATGGTATATGGTCAAGAGTGGGCTGGTGGATATTCCAAGGGTCAGTCATTATCGACTGGCAGCCCATCTGCTGTTGGCTTTATTGATACTTGGCTACCTGAGTTGGCTGGTCTTTAGCCTGTGGCAGGTGAAGTTGGTTAAGGTACAGCAGGGATTCCGCAACATGACGTATCTGTTTATGTTTGTATTGGTACTGCAGCTTCTCTACGGTGCCTTGGTCGCGGGTAGCAGGGCCGGATATGGGTATAATACTTTTCCGTTAATGAATGGAGATTTCATCCCATCACTTGCATTTCAACATAATCCCTTCTGGATGAATTTCCTGGACAACAACGCCATGCTGCAATTTCTGCACAGATGGATTGGTGCGCTGGTGTTGTTAATGGCAGCAATGCTGTATTACCTGTCCAGACCTGAGGTGCGATTCGTGACTTTGACTCTGCTGTTGGCAATTCTTGCTCAGTTTCTCCTTGGTGTCGTCACTTTGATCAATGTTGTGCCGATAAGCCTGGCGAGTATTCACCAGGCCGGGGCTTGCATCGTATTGGTTATGACAATCTTTCTGCTCTATGTGACCCAGGCAGGGCATCGTATTGAGAATATCGACCCGTGAAGGTCTGTCTTGGTCAGATAAACACAACTCCGGGGGATTTTGACGGCAATCTCGATGCGATTTTGAGGGGAATTGACGCGGCAAGTAGTAATCGGTGCGATATCATAGTATTTCCTGAGCTGACAATCCCGGGTTATCTGAGTCAGGATCTTATCTACCATCCGGAGTTTATCGACCGAAACCTGCAGGTTGTTGACGAGATCATCGAGTACTCAACGAACTGCCATAGCAAATTACACATTGTGGCTGGTTATATTGATCGAAATCCGGGCATAGGGAAACCATTCTTTAACATGGCTGTTGTGATTTCAAACGGGCAGGTCATTGGGAGATACAAAAAGCAGTTACTTCCTTTCTATGATGTATTCGACGAGTTGAGATATTTTGAGCCTGGAGAAGAACTGCTGAAGCTGACTATTGCGGGGCAGCAAGTGGGTGTCACCATCTGTGAAGATCTCTGGAATGACAAAGGATCTGATGACTATAACTACACAGATAATCCCATGGAGCAGTACCGGGATGCGGGTGTTGATGTCATTGTTTCTCTGAACAGTTCACCCTATACCCACAATAAGTCCTGGCGGCGATTGAGTGTAATAGGTCCCGGAACAGAATCTGGACTGACAGTTGTTTATGTCAATCAGAGAGGAGGTCAGGATGAACTGGTCTTCGACGGGCAGAGTTTCATCGTTCGGGGAGGGGATCTGCTACATCTTGCTGATCGGACAGATACAGATACTTACGAAATTGTCGACCTGGATACCGCTGTACCGTTAATAAGAAAGGTCTTTGAAAGAAAGAACCAAGCAGAGGTTTTGAGACGATCTGCGAAACTGTTCGACCTGCTGGTACTTTGTTTGCGGGACTATGTCGAAAAATCAGGATTCAAAGAACTGGTGTTGGCGTCGAGTGGCGGGGTTGATAGTGCAGTCGTTTGTCGGTTGGCTTGCGATGCAGTTGGTGCAAGGAATGTGCACGCTGTCAGGATGCCCTCCATCTATAGCAGTCAGCACTCTCGAGAGGATGCAATTTTACTGCACGAAAACCTTGGATGCTGGGATTATGAGGTTGAAATTAGTCACGAATCAGTGGTTGCAATGTTGAATACCAAATACGCCGTTTATCCGGAAGACGGTTCAAATCTGGTGACAAGAAAATTGCAGGATGGCTATGGCGCGGTTGCCGACGAGAATATTCAGGCGAGATTGCGCGACCTCTATGTCATGCATTTCAGTAATGCATTTGGTGCCATGCCACTGTCAACCGGTAATAAAACTGAATCTGCCTGTGGCTATTACACACATTTTGACATGAACTTCAGTTTTGCACCCATCAAAGACCTGTATAAGTTTCAGGTACTGGAAATTGCCAGAACATGTCCGGAAATTCCGGACAATATTTGGAAAAAGCCACCAAGCGCGGAGTTGGCAGAAGGTCAGGTAGACGAAGAGAGCTTACTCCCGTACGCCGTGTTGGATCCTGTTGTCCATGCGTATGTTGAGGACTATGTCAGCACTTTCAGGGAGTTTAAGAACTGGGTTCAGGAACGCGCTGGTGAGGAGATATCAATGGATCCGAACCGATTACTCGACTGGATAAAAAGCGAAACAGCGTTTGCGGACTTTCACAGAATTATCAGCTTGATGGGTCGTATGGAATACAAACGACGACAGACCTGTCCTGGTATCAAGGTATCAAAGGTTGCCTTTGGTATAGGTCGCAGAATTCCTATTGTTGAGAAGTGGTCTTGAAGCTGGTGGGCGAGAAGTTCTTTAACAAGTCTATGAGACAGTTGATCAAGATCAACGATTTGGGTTTATGCTAGTCTACAATACCGAGGCTTTGATCGAGATATGAAAAATGAGCCATCCTGAAAATTCTACAGGGCTTGTTCTGGACCCGGAGCTGATTCGTCGCTACAACGTGAGTGGGCCTCGATATACGTCCTATCCAACGGCACTGCAATTTTCTGATTTTGACAAGTCTGATCTGTTGAATGCCATAGAAACGTCTCTAAATAAAGACAAGGATCTGTCGGTTTATTTTCATATCCCTTTCTGCGCGACCCTTTGTTACTACTGCGCCTGTAACAAGATAGTTACGCGCAAGCGCGAGCCTGCTGCTGAATACCTTGAACTTATTCTCAAGGAACTCGCGCTGGTAGGGGAAAATTTTGAAAACAGGGTCATATCACAATTGCACTGGGGTGGGGGTACACCAACATTTTTTGAAGATAATCAGATTCAACGGTTGATGGATGCGACCAAACAACTTTTTAGTTTTCGCGGTGATGATGAGGGTGAATTTAGTATCGAAATTGATCCTCGAACCGTTAATGCGGATCGTATCGGCAAGTTGCGTGAATGCGGTTTCAACCGGGTGTCTCTGGGAATTCAGGATTTTAATCCAGTTGTGCAAAAAGCAGTTAACAGAGTGCAGTCCTTCGAAAAAACTAAACAAGTGCTTGATGCAGCGCGTAGCCACGGATTCAAGTCAATATCAGTAGATCTGATCTATGGCCTGCCTAACCAGTCCTTACAGAGTGTCCATGAGACACTTCAACAGGTTATTGATTTGTCACCGGATCGAATATCGATTTACAACTATGCTCACTTACCTGATCGTTTTTATCCACAGAAACGGATTCTTGCATCCGATCTACCTTCTGCTGACGAAAAATTGGATATTCTGCAACTTTGCATCGAAGAGTTAACTGCAAGTGGATATATGTATATAGGCATGGATCATTTCGCAAAACCGGATGATGAATTAGCAATAGCTCAAAGAGAAGGAACCCTGCAACGAAATTTCCAGGGATATTCAACCCATGCTGATTGTGACCTGATTGCGTTTGGTGTCACAGGTATCAGTCAGATTGGCAATACCTATAGCCAGAATGAGAAGGACCTGGATGCGTATCGTCAGAAACTGGCTCAGGATGAGATTCCGGTTGTAAAGGGTGTAGTAATTGATAGAGATGATCTGATCAGAAGAGGTGTAATAAAGACACTCATTTGTCAGTTTGAGCTTTCCTTTGATGTGTTTAAGGAAGAATTCGAAGTTGATGTTCCTGCTTATTTTGCAGACGAAATCACTCGGCTGGATCCGATGATTGAAGACGATCTGGTCCAGGTGGATGATGAAGGCATCCGAGTTACTTCTCGAGGTAGATTGCTTATCAGAAATATCTGTATGGTGTTTGATCGCTATCTTGACTCACAGTCGACCACGCCTCGATTTTCTCGTGCGATCTAAGGCGCAAATCTGCTTCAAACTCAGTACGGACTTGCTAGTCATCTGAGTCGGTGTCATCCCCGTCTGAACCCGGTTAATTTGGACCAACGACCCCATTCTCTAACTTGGCTAGTATACGCAATGAGAGGGTTCGGTGAGTGACCAAATCGTCCACCAGGGATGAATCATGAATAACCGCTTCGATCATATATTGTTGCCGGTAAATTTCACCGCAGACAACCAATCAACAATCGACATGGTTCATGATATTGTCTCAGAGACACCTGCCAGGGTGACTTTACTCCATATGATAGAAGGTATCAGTTTGGAAGATGATTCAGAAGTTCAAAGCTTTGTTAACCAGTTGTGTGAAAACGCAAATTTACTCGACTGGGTTCCACGAGCCATTCGATACTGGACGTAGAGATGACCTCACCTGATCTGCTGAGAGTCTGTTCGTACAATATCCACAAAGGATTCAATACGACCAATCTCCGTTTTCTCTTGTCTGAATTGCGCCATGCGATTCAATCAGTCGATGCGGACCTGGTCTTTCTCCAGGAAGTCGTTGGGAAACTGAGGGGTGGGCTGACGTTGCAGGCCTCTCAATTTGAGTATTTAGCAGATTCTGTGTGGCCTCACTTTGCTTATGGAAAGAATGTCACTTATCAGGATGGACATTATGGAAATGCGATCTTGAGCAAACACCGATTCGTGGAATTTTATAATCTGAATGTTTCCAGGTGGAGATTTTCGCAACGGGGAATATTGGTTGGTCGACTTATCAACGATACATTTCTTATTTGTGTTCATTTTGGTTTGTTCGCGGCTGAACGAAAACATCAAGTCAATATCTTGCTCAATACTTTGGATAGAGATGTGCCAGCAGATGCGCCGGTAATCATTGCCGGTGACTTTAACGATTGGACATTTTCAACTGACAGGGAAATCAAACGGCGTGGCGGCATGAAAGAGGTGCATAGTGATATACACGGAGGCCTGGCACGCACGTTTCCTTCGCCACTACCTTTCCTTGCCATGGATAGAATCTACTATCGAAATCTGGAACTGGTGGAGGTTGAGGTGCTCTCGGGATTTCCCTGGAGACGTCTGTCTGATCATTGCGCACTAAACGCCATATTTAGAGAGTAGTAATTCGACGGGCAGGCGCTAAAGCAGGTTTGAAATAAGTTCAATAGCTAGGAATACTGCGATGGTGGCAAAACCCATATTTGCAATCCAGGCTAAATAGATCATGACTCCAATCGGTTCAGGTGACCTTTGTTTGATTGTGATCAGAACAGGATTGACCAGTGCAAAGACTGATAGCACCAGGAAGCTGGTGAGTTCTGCCAGAGTAACAAGAGGCAAAATGAGAGCAAAGAACAGTATTAGACCGCTAATGCGTTCTCGTCGCTCGTAAGAACCTTCATCTGATTCTGATTCAAGCGATCTTTGCCCGCTGATCGAGAGAGTGATGTCGAAATCTCGTCACTTCCTCCTAATTAGAGAGAGCTTACTTGAACCCGGATCAAAACAGGCTGATCCGGATTCCCATGATCAGGTAATGCCTCTCAATCGAGAGGCATTCTTCTCGTTAGCTCTGAACTGCAATTGACAAGGGTTTGTGTTTCTCGGTTTTTGGAATGGTAATGTCCAAAACACCGTTGTTAGCCCTGGCTGAGATGCGTTCACCATCTGCGGTGTCCGGCAGTGTAAACTGGCGCACAAAGGTGCCGGAAACTCTCTCTCGGCGTTTTATTCCTTTACCTTCGTTTGAGGTTGCATTGCTGCGAGAACCTCTGATTGTCAGCACGTTCTTATCCAAAGTGATATCAATATCCTTTGCTTCAACGCCAGGAACATCTGCATGAACACTGAAGCTCTCATCCAGTTCTCTGATATCAACCTGAGGAACCCAATCGCGGGCCTCGTAAGTGTCCGGCTCTTCGCTTGCTGGATATCTCAAATCAAAAACACTGTCCAGGCTTCTGTGCAGGTCGTTTAATCGATTAAATGGGGAATAAATTAGCTGGTTCACTTTCAACTCCTGATGTATTTGTTAACTACACCCACTGCATAGGTTCTTTTCGACATAATTCAAGTGTCAAGCTGTAATATCCATTTGATTTAGATCAGAGACCAGAAATACCAGACATGCTCAGATAGTACTCAACACTGAGCGAGCGAAGGAGCGATCAATGGCGACTTACAATGACTTACAATAAGGTACTCATAGCCTTAGATTTTCACGGTGACAACGATCAAATCATAGAGAAGGGTAAACAGATCGCGGCTGACAATGGCTCGGGGTTGCATCTGATTCACGTCAATGAACCGATTACGATGGCATACACGGCGGATGGGATGAGCTTCAACGATCAGGTGATTGCACTTGAGGCTAGTATCCGAAAAGAATCCAGGGAGAAAATGGATAACCTGGGAAGCGAAATGAATATAGCTGAAGACAGAAGACTTGTTCGTGAAGGTGTCCCTGCTCGCGAGATCCACGAAGTCGTAAAAGAGCTCGGAATAGATCTGAAGTGATGGGTACCCATGGTCAGTCAGGCTTGAAGTTGTTGCTGGGATCCACAGCGAACAGTGTCTTGCATGGCGTATCTTGTGACGTGTTGACCGTCAGAGTCTACGATGTCTAGGTTGTTGAAGACTTTCCCGGACCTGACCGTGTGCCCGATGAATAAATCAGCAGACGAGCATCTAAGTAAGGCTCTGCTATCATTGAGATAAGCGGACCATTCGATGGGTGAGAATGGTTTTGTTCCGGTTGATCTGATCTGACCGGAAACAATTACAGAGACATATATCCAAACTGATGCTGTTCCGCCAGGAACTGATTTATGAACGAGTGCAGGAGAAAGCTGGTATCTCTACTTTATTGCGAAAATAGTGGTAGAGATGCAGGACGCAATAACCAACAGTACGGTGTGGTCCGACAGCATTCAGAGAATTCACACAGTAAGTCCCGGTGAATATATGCACACAGTCCGTGCGTCGATTGCCCTGCTGGTTTCTCTCAATGAATTGCTGCAAGGATATCCAGTTTCGCGTAATGATTAGGAAAGCTGGCCCAGCAAATATAGAGCCCCCAGTGGATGACGGTAATAGGCAACTGATACGATAAAAGCGAAAGTGACCAGTGCCAGTGAGAAACAAACGATCCGTTGTTGCTTTGTCTTACCTCTCTTCAGGGCAATTGTTCCGAGCAGAATGTAAATAACCAGGGCGACAACCTTGACGGTCAGCCAGGTATGAACAGCTGGGTACTGGCTGATCAGTATCGAAAGAGCAATCGCTGCGAGGAGCAAGATGAAGTCGATACAATGAGGTGCTATCTTTACGATCTTATGTTGTAACAGATCATTATCTGTAATCATCCAGATGCCTCTAATTGAGAAGAAAGCAATTGATAGTACTGCGCAGATGATATGCGTGTAGAGTGCTGCCAGATAAGTGTTCATTGTCTTTCAGGGCACAAGTACATCAGGCGATCGTTGACCGCAATATAGGAATCTTTAGTCGCCATAAACATCGTCATTGGTGCCTTGGTGATCAGAAATCCTTCATGTTCATCAAACAGGTCTCTGCTTAAATCCTGGCCATATCTATCCAACACTCTTAATGGTTTAAGCCGGTCGTCCCCCAGCCACCCGAAAGGGGTTCCGGTCTCAATCCGAGAGAAGTTCAGTTGATCGATTGTGTTGAATATCGTGATATCAGATTTGTCCTGAACTGAACTGGAATAATGCAGTTGGGCTGTTTCATGTACCTCGAGTCTCAAAGGATGCATCAGAAAACGCGTTGCCAGAGCTTCGGTATCGAGCAGGTGTTTACGATTGATAAAATCCAGTAACGTATCTCTTGCCAGCAAGTCAGCTCTGGGATTCATGAGGCCGCCGAATTCAACGCTTATCAGCGGACAACCAAGGGGTTGCTCAATCAATTTGCGCAGAATCTGATCAAGAACGACCAGACATCTTGTGAAGACTTGTGAGAGTTGTTGTATGGCCGTCGCTTCTGAAATCGAGACAGCGAAAGGTTCACTATGGGCGGTAGTATTGTGCGTATCGACTATCGCCTCCGGTTGAAATGCGTGTAGGATTTCGACGATTCTAGTTGCCGGTTTCTCCTGATTCGTGTCGTCCGGTTGCCCGAAGCAACGATTGAAATCCTGTTCTTCCGGCGGGTAGCGGTGGGAAAATATCGGTGCTCTTAAAGCAGTGTTTACCGAAACGACGAATATACCCAGATTTATTTCCGGCTTTTCTCCACTCAGCAGAAAATCATGAACAGCTCTTAGCCCAGATGGTTCGTTTCCATGCAACAGCGTGACAATGATGTGTTGGCGAGTTATGTCAACACCATCCAGTGTAATCCAGGTAGGTTCTCTGAGAATGTGAAGGAAATCGATATGATCCTTGCCAATTTCCGAGGCTGCCGGAGCACGCCAATGCCGAAATGAATCTGGTGTGGATTGCATAAGTCCTAGAGATTTTGTTTGAGGTGGTTATTATAGACTAACCAGCCTCTGAGGGGTCACCAAGCGAATGAAGCTACAAGAACCAGCGTTTACTTTAGGTGTTGAAGAAGAATATCTGCTGGTTGATTTGGAGACTAGAGATCTGGTGAGTGATCCTCCGCCAACCTTGATGCAGGAGTGTATTGCGCGCTGCGGTCAGCATGTTAGCCCGGAACTCATGCGGTCCCAGATTGAAATTGGCACTACTGTCTGCGGGGATATAAAAAGTGCAAGTCAGGAAGTAAAAAGCCTCAGGCAGATTATTGCTGAAGTCTCGCGCCAACATGGTTATGCGCCGATTGCTGTGTCCAGTCATCCATTTGCCAAGTGGTGGGCACAAAAACAGACTGATCGTGATCGTTATAGGGATCTGACCAAGGAGATGCAGGCTGCAGCGCGTCGCCTGTTGATTTGCGGCATGCATGTTCATATTGGCATAGAAGACGAAGAACTCAGAATTGACTTGATGAATCAGTTGATTTATTTCCTGCCGCATCTGCTGGCGCTTTCCTGTTCGTCTCCCTTCTGGGAAGGGGAAAATACTGGTCTTAAGTCATATAGACTCACCGTATTTGATGCACTACCCAGGACCGGTTTACCTGAGCAGTTTGCCAGTTTTGCCGAGTATGAGCGCCATGTGGCCATTTTGATTAATGCCGGGTTGCTGGATGATGCCAGCAGCATCTGGTGGGATCTCAGACCCAGCGCAAGATTTCCTACCCTGGAAACACGGATTATGGATGTCTGTACTAATGTTAATCACGGCATGAGCATGGTAGCGCTAACAGTCTGTCTAGCGCGCATGTTGTATAGATTACGTCGAGATAATCAACGATGGCGGGTGTACCCGAGCATGTTAATCAATGAGAACAGGTGGCGTGCGATGCGGTATTCATACGATGATGGCATGATTGATTTTGCCAAGGGAGAGGTGGTGCCTTTCAGTGAACTGCTTGAGGAATTGATCGGTTTTGTTAGGGAGGATGCGCAGGTCCTGAATTGTGAAGCCGAAATCGATCAACTGCGCAACATACTGGTTGATGGAACGAGTGCTCACAGACAACTGACCGTCTATGATCTGGGGCTAAAAAAAGGGGAATCGCCGGAGCAGGCACTCTGTGGTGTGGTTGACTGGCTGATCGAAGAAACTGTGAGAGATGAACAGCCCTGAGCTGTACTTGTAAACAGCCCTGAGCTGTACTTGTAAACAGCCCTGAGCTGTACTTGTAAACAGCCCT
>Ga0208274_1000498_pt1 | contig 20330 bp, 19 predicted proteins | sample ETNtaG_22_FD_185755 | JGI IMG/M metagenome (GOLD analysis project Ga0208274, IMG submission 185755) | Marine microbial and viral communities from oxygen minimum zone, Eastern Pacific Ocean - ETNP201306SV43 (SPAdes) (version 2) | ecosystem: Environmental > Aquatic > Marine > Oceanic ... | reverse complement strand
ACAAAAATAGAACATACTAAAGCGGTTATATCCTATTACACGTATAATTATACGTATTGATAATTCTAATTGTATGTATCATACTTCGTGGTAAACGTCCATATCCGGATCAAAATCCGGGTATGGATATCAAACGCAAAGTTGGAATACGGATCCGCGCCGTTCGCAAGCAGCACGGCCTCACCCAGGAAGACTTGGCGGCGCGGCTCGAAAGGTCCGTCGAAGCCGTCTCGAACCTGGAGCGCGGGAAAAGCCTGCCGGGCTTTGAAACCCTCGAACGGCTAAGCGGAATCCTCGATGTTCCGATCGGCGATTTCTTCGAATTTCGCGACGGCGGCGAGGGGGGAAAGGAAGATCCCCACCGTCAAGAGCTTTTATCCAGTCTTATGAGGATCGCCCGCCGGCTGGAGACCGGCGATCTCGCCGTCGCTCTCGAACAGACCAAGGCTTTGGCCCGGCGCGGCCCCGATGGTCGGGCCTAGCCTCGCTCACCTCCCGATCGCGTCCATCTGAAGCGGATTTCGCCCCGGCACGATGCGCCGGTATGAGAGCGCCTCGGCGACGTGGATGCGGTGAACCTGGCGGCTGGCCTCCAGGTCGGCGACGGTGCGCGCCACTTTGAGGACCCGATGGTAGCCGCGCGCCGAAAGGCGCATGCGTTCGCTGGCCTGGAGCAGCAGCTTGCGGCCGTCGGCGTCGGGCGCCGCGACGTCTTCCAGCAGGCGGCCGTCGGCCTCGGCGTTGGTGCGGACCGGAGGTTCGGCCGGCAAGCCGGCGTAGCGGTCTTTTTGGATGGCGCGGGCGGCGGCGACGCGCGCCGCGATGTCGGCCGAACATTCGGCCGGCGGCGGCAGGTCGAGATCGGTGGGATTGACGGCGGCGACCTCGACGTGCAAATCGATACGGTCGAACAGCGGGCCGGAAATTTTCGCTTGATATTCCTGAGCGCATCTGGGCACCCGCGAGCAAGCCAGGACCGGGTCGTCGAGATACCCGCAGCGGCACGGATTCATCGCCGCCACCAGCTGCACCCGGGCCGGATAGCTGACGTGGGCGTTGGCGCGGGCGATGGTGGTTCGCCCCGTTTCCAGGGGCTGGCGCAGGGCCTCGAGCGCCGGGCGCTGGAATTCCGGCAGTTCATCGAGGAACAGGACGCCGAGATGGGCCAGGGACACCTCGCCGGGCCGGGCGCGATGGCCGCCGCCGACCAGCGCCGCCATGGAAGCCGAATGATGGGGATCGCGAAACGGCCGCCGCCGCGCCAGCCCGCCGTCGCGCAAAGTGCCGGCGAGGCTCTGTATCATGCTCACTTCCAGGATCTCGGCCGCGTCGAGCGGCGGCAACAACCCCGGCAAACGCGCCGCCAGCATGGATTTGCCGGCTCCCGGCGGGCCGATCATCAACAGATTATGGCCGCCGGCGGCGCAAATCTCCAGCCCCCGCTTGGCCGTTTCCTGGCCTTTGATGTCGGCCATGTCGGCAAGGATACCGTCATCTTTCGCTAGCAACGGTTGCGGCGGCGAAAGCACCTGGGTTCCCTTGAAGTGATTGATCAGGGCGAGCAGACTGACCGGCGCCAGTATGGCGATTTGCCCCGCCCAGGCGGCTTCGCTTCCCTGCCGCTCGGGGCAGATCAGGCCCAACTCCCGGGCGTTGGCGTGAATGGCCGCCGGCAGGGCGCCGGTAACGGAGGCCAGCACGCCGTCCAGGGCCAGTTCGCCGACGGCGATGTAGTCGGCGATCCCGTCGTCGGGCAGCACATTCATGGCGGCGAGCAAGGCCAGGGCGATGGGCAGGTCGAAATGGCTGCCTTCCTTGAGAACGTCGGCGGGCGCCAGATTGACGGTGATGCGTTTCGGCGGCAGGGCCAGACCCAAGGCGGTCAACGCCGCGCGCACCCTCTCGCGGCTTTCGGTGACGGCCTTGTCGGGTAGCCCGACAATGCTGAAGACGGGCAGACCCGACGATATCTGCACCTGAACATCGACATCCAGCACTTCGATGCCCAAAAAAGCCACCGTGTTGACGTGCGCGACCATGGATTGAAGGCTCCCTCCCGGAATCGGGGGATTGTAAGCGCCGGCGAACGCAAACGCCACCGCCTTTGGTTGGGCGGCGGTCCGAAGGTTTCGGAAGAACCTTAATTATCGAGCCGCCTCAGGGACGGGTTGCCTCGAACCGCGCCTCGATGGCGTCCCACAGGCGGGCTTCCAGGTGGACGCCGTCGAAGCGGTTGATTTCCTGCAGGCCGGTTGGCGAGGTGACGTTGATTTCGGTGAGATGGCCGCCGATGATGTCGATGCCGGCAAAAATCAGACCGCGCTCCTTAAGGGATGGGCCGATGGCTTGGCAAATCTCCATGTCCCGCGCCGTCAGGCTCGATTTCACGGCCTTGCCGCCAATGTGCAGATTGGACCGCGCCTCGCCTGGCGGCGGCAGGCGGTTGACGGCGCCCGCCGCCGCGCCGTCGATGAGGATGATGCGCTTGTCGCCCTCTTGCACTTGCGGAAGGTAGGCCTGGACGACGATGGCCTGGCGGGCGCCTTCGGTGAGCATCTCCAAAAGGGCGTTCAGGTTGTCGTCCGTGGGGCCGATGTGAAAGACGCCGGCGCCGCCGTTGCCGTAAATCGGCTTGATGATGATATCCCCGTGTTCGGCCCTGAAAGCAGCGATTTCCTCGCCATCTGAAGAGATCAAGGTGGGCGGCGTGAACTCCGGAAAGCGAAGGACAAACAGCTTCTCGGGAGCGTTTCGGACCTCGAGGGGATCGTTGACCACCAGGGTCCGGGGATGAATCTGTTCCAAGAGGTGGGTGGCGGTGATGTAGGCCATGTCGAAAGGCGGATCCTGGCGCATGAGCACGACATCGACGCCGGCAAGATCGAGCCGCCGGAAAGGGCCGAGAGTGAAATGATCGCTTTTTTCACGGCGCAGGCCTAGGGACCGCGCCCGCGCCCAAAGCCGGTTTCCGGCGAAGTTCAGATCCCCGGGCAGGTAATGGAAAAGTTCATGGCGGCGTTTTTGCGCCTCCAGCGCCAGGACGAATGTGCTGTCGCCGTCGATGTCGATGCTGTCGATGGGGTCCATCTGGATGGCTACCGCCAAGCCCATTGGAGCGTCCTTTCCCGCCGTTTTCGCGTCCGCAAAGCCGCTTCGAAACAGGCGGCGGCCTATAGTATTTCAAGTTTAGTCGGCACTGGCCGATTCTTAATCAACATAAATAGGCCCTAAGTGACCGTAACAGAATAAATGAATCACCATCCTCCCTTCCGTCGTCATGGCCGGACTTGATCCGGCCATCCACGGGCCCCGCGCTCGGCATCAACCGCGTGGATACCCGGCTCATTGCCAACCATTTGGCATGGGCCAAAAGGCCGGGCATGACGACGGAAGTGAAGTGACGCGGTTATTTTGTGACGAGCCCTAACTCAACTGTTCGCGCAGTTCCTGGAGCAGAATGGAAGTGCGGTAACGGGTCGAATCGCCGGTATTGTGGCGCATGTATTCCTCCAATGCCGAGACCGCCGCCTTGACGTTGTCGAGGCGGGCGTAAAGCAGCCCCGCCTCGCGCCACAGAGCCGCCGCTTCGGGAGCGAAAAGGAGCATGGTTTCGATGACCTCCAGGGCCTCTTCCAAGCGTTCGGCTCGCAACAAGCGCGACTTTATGTTGCCCTGAACTCTGAGCAGGATGTCGCGGTTGCTCATCTCGGCGTAATGGCCGGGTATCAGTTCGGCGTGGTTGCCGGCGGCGGCCTTGGTCAATTCGCGCATGCCTTTCGGCGTCAGGACGCGGCCGCCGTCGAAAGGGTCGAGAATGACGCGCCGGCTCTCGTGTTGCAGGCGGACGAGAAAGCGAGCCGGGAAATCCAGTCCGCTCATCGACCAGCCCAGCGCCCGCGCCACGTGCAAATAGAGAACGCCCAGAACAACGGGCAATCCGCGGCGGCGGTCGATCACCCGCATGAAGTTGGTGTTGTCCGGGTCTTCGTATGCGTCATCGGCGCCGCCATAACCATAGCGCTTGGCGACGACCTGTCCGAGCGCCTCCTGGCGCCGCTCGACGCCGCCGCGCCGATGATCGCCAGCGCCGGCGTAGACCCCGACATCGGAGACCAGGCGGTGGAGATGCCGGCGGTAAGGCTCGATGGGGACGCCGGGACGCTCAATGGAGGCCAGGGTCAAGGCCGTTTCCGTCAGGTCCAGGCGGCCATCCGGCAAGGCCCCGGTATGGATCAGTTTCGCCCTTATGTCCGGCGACGGTTTCACGGCGTTTCCTTCATTCGCACATGGCTGATGATCTTGCGCACGTAAGCGACATTGCGCGCATGGGCGATCACTCGCTCGAGTTCCGTTTTGTCCTGGGCGATGCCGATCAGGTAAACGGTCCCGTCGACGGTTTCGATGGCGTAATTGATGGCCATGATTTTTTTATCGAAGGTGATCTTCGACTTGATCCGGGTGGTGATCAAGGAATCCAGCGCCAAATCCATAACGCCGCCTTTGCCGGTCTGAATTTCGTTATAGACTTCCTTGACCCCCGGCGTTTGCCATGCCAGGCCGACGGCATCGGCGCGCGTTTTTTCGTTTATCACCATCCCGGTCAGCAGGATGCGGCCTTCATGGATCTCGACGCCGACCTTGATGGCGATGGCGGGATCGAGATCGATCATCTTGGCCTTGAGCCGGGCGGTCATTTTCAGATCGCTGGCGGCGACTTCGACGCCGCGCTCCTCGTAAGCGGCGACACCAACGACGGCACCGGTGCCGACGGCGGTTTTCGCGCAACCGCCGAGCCCAGGCGTGGCCGCCGCGAACGCCACCGCCAACCAGCAGGCGGCAAACCCAATGCGGCCTTTTGCGGGCCATCCGATTGCATTTCGCGGCGTCTTTATTTTCATTGCGTTCATCGCGGCAGCCATTCCGCGCCATTCTAAATGTCCCGGAACTTGGCCGAAAGGGAATGTTTCCCAATCGTCTTATTTCTCGCACCGCCAGGCATCGGCGAGATGCGCCGGCAGCCGCCAGGGGCTGATCAGCAGCACATCGAATCGAACGTCGAGGCCGGCGCAAGCGGGATGGGTAGCCAGGTAAGCGGCGGCGGCCCGGGCGATCCGCCGTTGTTGCCGCCGGCCCAGGGCCTCCGCCGCCTGGCGCAAATTCCCGCGGGCCTTGACCTCGATCATGGCGAGAGTGTTTCCCCGGCGGGCGATGATATCGATCTCGCCGACGGCGGTGCGAAAACCGCGGGCCAGGATGCGGTATCCGCGCAACCTGAGATGCCAAGCGGCAAAAGTTTCCGCCCACCGTCCAAACCGCCAGGCCTGTCGTTTGGTTTTCCGGGACCGGGACGTCATTTCTGTTGTTTATGTCCGCTTTGAGGCGCTTAACAGAAGAAGTTTCAAACCATCGCTAACAGCCGTTAATGACCCAGGCTGTGTCAAAACGCTTGCCGTTTTCTCTGTGTGACGCGCCTGTGATTTTGAACGGTTTTTTGGGGCGGTTTTTCAGGTTTTGTCGGTATGTTTGACTGGCAGGAGCTGATGGGCAGGGTTTGGGGGGAGTGTACGGCGATTTGGCCGAATACGGGCACAAAGAGGAACAACTACGCCTTCATTGCCGCGATCAGCGGGGCGATGCCCAGGATATTCATGACCCGCTTGAGATTGTAAGCCAGCACATGCAGCGCCATCTCGGTGCCGACCCGTTTCAGTGTCTTCATCTGGAAGTGGGTATAGCCCATCCAGTATTTGATGGTTCCAAACGGATGCTCGACCGTTTCCCGCCGCTGGCGCATTTTCTCCGGATGCTCGTCAAGCCGTTGCTGGACGGACTCCAGAATGCGTTCGTGCTCCCAACGGGTAATCCGGCGCTCCTTGCCAGTAGTGCATTGATCCTTGATGGCGCATTCCTGGCAGGCATTGGTCCAGTAGCGGTACAAGGTCATCCCTTTTTCTTCGTTTGTGTAGTGGTAGACCAAGCGTTCACCGGCAGGGCAAAGATAGACATCGTCTTCGGCCACATAGACAAAGTCCTGCTTTCCAAACCGGCCCTTGGCCTTGACGCCTGAGGTTATCGCTTTGGGAAGGGTAACCGTGATGCCGTCCTCTTCGCAGGCCAATATCTCTGTGCTGCTGAAGTAACCACGGTCGGCAACCACATCGAGCTTGTCTACCTTGAGAGCCACCTTTGTTTGCTTGGCTATGGAGGAGAGTTGAGAACGGTCGTTGCCGACATTGGTCACTTCGTGGGCAACGATCAGATGATGGCCGGTGTCCACCGCTGCCTGAACGTTGTAGCCCACCATGCCGCTGCCTCGGCCACTTGTGGCCATGGAACGGGCATCAGGATCGGTGAGGGATATCTGCTTGTCCGGCGTTGCAAGCATCCGAGCCTCAAGCTTTTCCAGACGCTGCATCTCGTCTTTCAGGGTGGCGATCTTGTCTTTCATGCGGGTCGTCTTGGTCGTGCGGGCCAGAGACGGCTCCTGTCTGTCCGCACTGTCCAGTTGGTGCAGATAGCGCTCAACACTCTCCTCGATCTGCTCCATGCGGCGCTTCATCTTCGCCCGCGTGAAGTTCTTGTCGCGTGTGTTAACTGCCTTGAACTTGGAGCCATCGATCGCCACGCTTGCCTCGGCTAACAGATCAAGCTGGCGGCACAGGGCGACGAACTGAGAGCAGACTTTACGGATTGCAGAACCATTGTCTTTGCGGAAGTTGGCGACCGTCTTGTGATCCGGCGCCAGGCGACCCGTCAACCACATCACTTCCACATTACGCTTGGCCTCTCGTTCAAGGCGGCGGCTCGATTGAACCCGGTTTAGGTAGCCGTAAATATAAAGCTTCAGCAAAATCGAAGGATGATAGGATGGCCTGCCGGTCGCCAGGGGCTCAACTCGCCTAAAACCCAGACTGCCAAGATCAAGTTCATCAACAAAGACATCAACCACCCGCACCGGGTTGTCCTCGCCAACATAATCTTCCAGGCGCTCGGGAAATAATGTGCTCTGGCTACGGTCCTCGCCTTCAACAAAACGCTTCATCGTAAAACCCCCACCAACAACATGATGGAATTCTAGCAGACTTCACGTTTTGACACAGCCTGGGTCAAAACCGGCACTCCGAGGCGGAGCTTCCAAAGGTCGGTAACGCGGCAGTAAGCAGACCCTCGGTTTTAAGAGTACACCCCCGAGTACAGTACTAGCGGCGGCGGACGCAGGAAGCGTTGCCCGTGTCGGCCAGGACTTGGCCGTCGACGGGGACGAACTCCCAGGTATAGCGGTCCGCGAACAGAACGAGTTTGAGCAGGCCCCAGGTAAAGGCGCCGGTTCTGCGGCTGTGCTTTCTAGTATTTTCGATCGGGCGCGGCGTGGTGCCGCCGGTGCCGACCACGAACGAGCGGATGCCGCGTTGCGGATCCAAGCGGCCGTCGGCGTCGAGCGTTGCAAAGCGTTCGTAATTGTGATCGTGACCGGTCAGCACGATGCTGGCGCCGGCTTCATGGAGCCGGCGGAACATCACCGCCATTTTCGGATTGTCGCCATGCAGGCCAGAGCTGAAAACCGGGTGGTGCCAAAAGGCGAGGATGCAGCGGGCCGTGGCCGCCGCCAGGTGGCGCCGCAACCAACGGTCCTGGGCCGAGCCTTCGTTGGCACCGATGCTGCTGTTGAGCGCGATGATATGCCAAGCGCCCAGGTCGAAGCCGTAATAACCCCTTCCCGGCTTGCCCGCCCGCGATCCCCAATAGGCGTAATAAGGAACGGCATCCTGGCTGAAATATTCGTGATTGCCCGGCGCCGGCCATGTCCTCGCCTTGTGACGACCCCAGGTGGGGCCGTAACAGTCGCGGAATTGTTCGGCGGTTCCTTGCGGGTAGGCGAGGTCTCCCAAGGCGACGACCGCGCCGGGGAGGCGGTCGAGGAGTTTGGACGTTGCCGCCGCCCCGGCAACGCCGCATTTGGCGATGTCGCCGGCGGCGAGCAGGGTGACTGGCGGAGTCTCCGCCAATGCCGGCGCCGCCCAAGCGAACCAAACCGCCATGATGAGGCGGCCAAGCGGTTTCGCGGCTCTATCGGGCATTTCCAGGCCTAGAGCGTTTCTCAACATGGATATGCTCTCGTCCTCAACAGATTTTTTGCAAATCCAGTTCCAGGATGCCCTCGGCGCCCTCGGCGCTGAGCTTGGGAATCAGGCTGCGCACCCGGTCGCGATCGACGACCGTTTCCAGCGCCAGCCAGTCCTTGTCGGCGAGGTGGTTGACGGTCGGGGCGTGTAGGCTGGGAAGCACTTTTACCACCTGGTCCAAGGCCTTGGACGGTACGTTCATCTTCAACAGCACCTTGTGACGGGCGGCCAGGGCGCTGGTCAAAAGCAGGGCGATCTCTTCGATCTTGGTTTTTTTCCAGGTGTCGTCCAAGGCTGCCTTGTTGGCGACGAGAACGGTGTGCGTGTGCAATAGGTCGCAAACGATGCGCAGGCCGTGGGCGCGGATGGTGCTGCCGGTCTCGGTGATCTCGACGGCGGCGTCGGCCATCCCCTCGACCACTTTCGCTTCCGTGGCGCCCCAGGAAAACTCGACCTCGGCCTCGACGCCCCGCTCGGCGAGATAGCGCCGGGTGTAGTCCACCAGCTCGGTGGCGACCCTTTTGCCCCGCAAGTCCTCCACCGACTGGATCGGCGAATCCCGGTCGACCACCAGCACCCACCGGCAGGGCTGGTCGGAAGCCTTGGAGTAAACCAGGTCGCGGACCGTCACCACGTCGGCCCTGGTCTCGAGCAGCCAGTCGATGCCGGTCAGCCCGGCATCGAGGGTGCCGCCGGCGATGTAAGGCCCCATTTCCTGGGAGCGGACCAGGGCGCAGGATATGTCCTCGTCGTCGATGGAAGGAAAGTAATTGCGCGAGCCCGAGGTGATGGTCCAGCCGGCCCGGGCGAACAATTCGATGGTGGCGGCCTCAAGGCTGCCCTTGGGGATTCCCAGTTTAAGTTTCGACATGGCTTTACAGGCTTTTCCGGAAACCGGTCTTCGGGACACTAACTTATTTGAATCACCCTAGGGGAGGTAGTCCCATAGCAAACAGCGCGGCGCCGAGGCAAGTCCCGCCGGCGGCGTCACCCGAGGAGAGAAAGCCTCCACCGGCGCCGCCGGTCTATACTTTCCGCCGCCAGTTGGCCCAGTTCACTTCGGTCTTTCCGAGCATCAGGTCGTCGGCCATCTGGCGCAGCCGCTTGACCAAGAGAATAACGATTCCTTTCATCGCCGGGTCCATCTCGTCGACCCGGCGGCGGAACTCCCGCCGCGAGATGGCCAGCACCTCGGTCCTTTCCACCGCCACCGCCGTGGCCATGTGGGGATGATCGTCGAACAGGGCCATCTCGCCGATGATATCGCCCTTGACCCGTGTCGCCAGAATCAGCGGATAGTCGCCATGGATGCCCTTGCGGATTTCCACCGCGCCCTCACGGATCAGGTAGGCGGCTTCGCCTTGTTCTCCTTCCTCGAAAAGAACGTTCCTGGCCTCGAAGGTCAAATGTTTGAAATCGAGATCGTCTTCCACGCCGACGCCCCCCCCTTATGTGCGAGATCTACCCGGCCAGAGCCGCGACCTTTCCACTCGCCAACATGTTTTCCATCTCGCCAGAGGTCATCTGCGAGGATTTCAGCGTTTCCAGAAGATAAATCTCCGTCACCGCAATGTTGTCCAATTCCCGATGTACGGATTGGCGGGTGAAGCGGACCAGTTCCTGGTCGATAGCAGGCGCGGTAATCAGGTTGGTGATCAATTCGCGGCGGATCAGGGGCGGATAGCCGATGATCTCGGCCACCAAGTAGCCCTTCGCCTTGAGCGGAACGAGAGGGCTGCTGAAAATGCGGTCCAGGCAAAAGCTGTAAATGCCGAAGTCGAGCCGGCCGGCGACGTCGTGGGTGAACTCGACAAACTCTTCCCTGAAAGATTGGGCCGAAATCTTTTTTTCCGTCAATTGCTTGACGATGTCGAGAAAGCTCCGGTAACGGATCCGGGCGGGGCTGATCTTGCCGCCCAGCTCGGCTTCGATGGCCTTGATCCGAGCGGCGCGAAAACCGGTTTCCAAAAGGGTCTTGGCCGAATCGCGCACCTCGTCGCTCAACGCCTGTTGTTCGATGAGGCTGAAAAGCTCCTCGTAACGATCCATGCGGCTCGGCTCTCTGCCGCTCGCCGCCAGGCCCAAGGGAAGCAAGGCCGCTTGCGCGACCAGGGAGTCTTTCGAGAAGATCGAAGCGGTGGCGGCGGCCACCTTATTTACTTGTTGGCCCCGGCTGAAATCGTCGGTTATGACGAAACGGCTTTCATCGAAAAGGGTGAGATAGCGACCGAGCTTGGAGCAAGCGAGGAAATGGTCGGCAAGATCGGGAATACGGGATTCCGGTGATGGGGTTGTGTGCATGGTGTTCAGCCTGCCCTATCGGTCCCAAAACGGAGGATCGCCAGCATAACCTAATCTTGCGCCGCCACCAAATGATCAAGGCGTAAACGGTGGCGGTTGTCGGTCAGCCGGCGCATGGCGGCGAAAACGGCGACGATCACGCCGATGCCATTGGCGCCGGCGATCAGAAACATGATCAGAATCTGATATTTCACTGCCTCGAGCGGTTCGATCCCGGCCAGGATCTGTCCCGTCATCATGCCCGGCAGGAAGACCAGTCCCATCGCCGACATGGAGTTGACGATCTGCATCAGTCCGGTCCGGCAAGCGTCGCGGAGCAAGGGGCGGAAGGCCTCGGCGCGGTGGTGGCCGAGGGCTAGCCTGGCCTCGACGGCAACACGCTCGCGCCCCACAGCCGTCAACAGGCGATCAAGGCCGAGGCTGACCCCGTTCATGGTGTTGCCCAGGATCATGCCTAAGATCGGCAGGGCGTAGCGCGGATCGAACCACGGCTCGGGGCGGATCTGGGTGGTCAGCACCAGCCCGGTGACGATGGTCCCGGCCAACATCATGGAAGCGGTGCCAAGGCCGTAAGTCCAAAGGCCGGCTAACTTGCGCCTTTGCCGCGCCACCACCTCGCGGCCGGCGAAGAGCAGCATCAACAGGGCCGCCGCCGCCGTCCACCAAGGCGAAACCATGGCGAACAGCTCCTTCAAGACCCAGCTGATCAGGGTCAATTGCACGACCATGCGCAGGGCGGCGACGCCGAGCGGCTTTTCCAGTCCGAGGCGCAGGCTTATCGACAGCAGGCCGCTAATCAAAAGCAACAGCGAAGCGAGAACCAAATCGACGTAGCCCAGGAAAATGAAGTTCACGCTTGCTGCTCCCGCAGCCGGCCGCTTTTCATATGCAGCCGCCGCCCCGCCAGGCGTTTTATTTGCTCGCCGTCATGGGTGACGATGAGGATCGCCGCGCCGTCCTCGCAGCGCTTCTTGATCTCCGTTTCCACCGCCTTGGCGGTGTCGGCGTCCAGCGCCGAGGTCGGTTCGTCCAGCAACAGGACTGGCGGCGATTGGACGAGCAGGCGGACCAAGGCCAGACGCTGCCGTTCACCGGTGGACAAATGGTCGACCCGCCAATTGAGGGCTTGCGGACCCAGCCCGAGGGCGGGCAGCAGCCGGCGCGCCGCCTCGACGTCGGCGAAATGGGCGGCGACCGTATCCTCCCACCAGCCCGATTCGGCGGCGAAATAGGAAACCCGGCGCCGCCACTCCGGCGCCGGCGTCTCCTCGCGCGCCGCGCCCTTGAGCATCACCTGGCCGTCGTTGGGGTCGAGGTCGGCGATGGCGCGCAACAGCAAGGTCTTGCCGGCCCCCGACTGGCCGGTCAGCGCCACGCACTCGCCTTTGGAGAGGTCGAGGTCGATGGGGCCGAGGCCGGGACGGGTCAGGCCGCGAACTTTCAACATGGCGCAACCGCCTCCAGTTGTTCGGATAGGCTCTGAGTGACGGCGACCTCCCAACCCTTATCATCACCGGCAAGGGGGGGAAAGAGGTGTCGGCGGGAAATCTTTCCGTCCCGCCCGTGGCCCGGCCGGCGCGCCGCCACTATACTCGCCGCCATGACCTCCGCCGCCCGCGCCGAGACCGACCTCCCGCCGCCCGCCGCCGGCGCCCTTATCGCCGGCGTCCGCGACGCCCTTTGGCTGAGCGCCGGCGGCGAGGCCGAAACCCTGGCCTCCGAGGAAGCGGCGCGCCGCGCCGGCGGCGTCCCGCCGCTGGTCTGCCACGCGGCGGCGGCGGCGGCAAGATTGGGATGCAAGCCGTTTCGCGCTTTCGACCTGTTGGAGCTGTTCGCTTTCGTCCGCCCGGCCTGGTTCTGCCTGCCGACGCCGCGTGGCTTGGCCGAGGTTTTGGGCCTGCCCCTTCCCGGCTCCCGGGAAAAGGAGGCCGAGACTCTGTTTGCCGCCGCCCGGTCCCTGCTTTCCGAACTGGCCGCCGCCGGCGAAGACGCCCAGCCTGTCGCCTTGGCCATGGCCCGAGGCGGCTGGCCCTGGGGAGAGGCGGTGCTGGCGGCGCTGAAATCGGAGGCAACGGCTCCATCCCGCAACCCGGCCGACGGCTTGAAGGTTTGGAACCGGCTGCCGGAATGGGAGGAGCGGGCGCCGGAGCCGCCGTCCGGCGAGCATTCCGTGGACGCCGATGAAGCGGTGGCAAGGCTCAAGCAACTGCTCGGCGACAAAGCCGAAGAGCGGCCCCAGCAGGCCGACTACACATCGCGGATCGTCGCCGCCTTTCGGCCCCGCGACCGCGACGGCGAGCCGCGAATGGTTCTCGCCGAAGCCGGCACCGGCGTCGGCAAGACCCTGGGTTACATCGCGCCGGCCAGCTTGTGGGCGGAAAAGAACAAAGGACCGGTGTGGATCAGTACCTTCACCCGCAATCTCCAGCGCCAGTTGGACGGGGAGCTGGACCGGCTCTACCCCGATGCGGCGGAGAAGGCGGCGAAAGTGGTCGTCCGCAAAGGCCGCGAGAACTATCTCTGCCTGCTCAATTTCGAAGAGGCGCTGGCCCGGCTGACGGTCTCGGGCGAGGACGCGGCGGCTCTGGGGCTTATGGCGCGTTGGGCGCTGGTGAGCCGCGACGGCGACATGCTCGGCGGCGATTTCCCGGCTTGGCTGGCCGTTCTCCTGGGCCGCGCTCCGACAACGGCTCTAACGGACACCCGCGGCGAGTGCATCTATTCTGCCTGCCCCCATTACAACAAATGCTTCATCGAAGCCACCATCCGGCGGGCGCGGCGCGCCGAAATCGTCGTCGCCAACCACGCATTGGTCATGGTCCAGGCGGCCTTCGGCGGCGACGAAGCTTATCTGCCCAGCCGCTATGTCTTCGACGAGGGACACCATCTCTTCGACACCGCCGACGGCGTCTTCTCGGCGCATCTGAGCGGAATGGAGACGGCGGATCTCAGGCGCTGGCTTGTCGGCGCCGAAAAAGGCAGCCGGACCCGCTCGCCGGGGCTTGAAAAGCGCATTGAAGGCCTGGTGGCGGGTAGCGGAGCGGCGGCCTTGCACGAGGTCTTGCTGGCGGCGCGCGCCCTGCCGGGCGCCGGCTGGCGCCAACGCCTTGCCGAGGACAGGCCAACGGGACCGGCGGAGACTTTCCTCGCCCGTGTCCGCCAACAGGTCTACGCCCGCAAGCATGGAGGCGAAAGCCCTTACAGCCTGGAAACCGGCTCGCGGCCAGCCGTTCCCGGCCTGCTTGCGGCGGCGGCGGAACTGGCGGCGGCGCTGGCCCGGCTGGACAAGCCCCTGGCCGCCCTCATCGAGGCCCTCGCCGATCTCCTTGATGCCGAGGCCGGCGACCTGGACAGCGCCGCCCGTTCGCGCATCGAAGCCAGCTGCCGCGGTCTGGAAAGGCGGGGTCTCCAACAGCCGCGGGCTTGGCGTGCCATGCTCGAGTCCCTGGAAGGGCCGACGCCGAGCGAGTTCGTCGACTGGTTCGGCGTCGAGCGCGCCGACGGGCGCGACATCGACGTCGGCTTTTACCGCCACTGGATCGATCCTGCTCGTCCCTTCGCCGAGATCGTCGTCCAACCGGCACACGGGTTGCTGGTGACTTCGGCGACTCTCCGCGACAACTCCGGCGACAAGGATTCCGATTGGGGCGGCGCCGAGATGCGCACCGGCGCGCGCCATCTCGCCGCTTCGCCGGTCAAGGCCATGGTGCCCTCGCCTTTCGACTACGCCGGCCTGACCCGGATCATCGTGGTGACCGACGTCGAGCGGGACAATGTCTGCCAGGTCGCGGCCGCTTACCGGGAACTGTTCCTGGCGGCGGGTGGCGGGGCATTGGGGCTGTTCACCGCCATTGTCCGCCTGCGGCGGGTCTACGGCCACATCGCCGGCCCCCTCGAGGCGGCGGGATTGTCCCTGCTGGCCCAACATGTGGACGGTCTCGACACCGGGACGCTGATCGATATTTTCCGCGCCGAGGAGGACGCTTGTCTTTTGGGCACCGACGCCGTCCGCGACGGCATCGACGTGCCGGGCCGCAGTTTGCGGCTGATCGTTTTCGAGAGAGTGCCTTGGCCGCGCCCGGATATTCTGCATCGCTCGCGAAGGCAGGCCTTCGGCGGCCGCGGTTACGACGACATGCTGACCCGCCTCAGGCTCAAGCAGGCTTATGGGCGGCTGGTGCGGCGCGCCGACGACCGCGGGGTTTTCGTTTTGCTCGATCGGGGCCTGCCCTCGCGGCTGGCTGGCGCTTTTCCCGAGGATGTGGCGGTCCGCCGTCTTGGCCTTGCCGAAGCGGTGGTCGAGACAAGGGGATTCCTGGCCGCCGGCGGATGATCCGCTGGCCGTGCCGCTGCTTTCACCTGAACGCCAAAAAAAAGGCCGCATCCATCGGATGCGGCCCTGGCAAGTGATTTGGCTTGTCTCGGCCGACGATCTAGAAACCGCCCATGCCGCCCATGTCGCCCATGCCGCCTCCCGGCATCATGGGCGGAGTATCTTTCCTCTCCGGCTTCTCGGCGACCATGGCCTCGGTGGTGACCAGCAAGCCGGCGATGGAAGCGGCATCTTGAAGCGCCGTGCGGACCACCTTGGTGGGATCGAGCACGCCGGCGGCGACCATGTCGGTGTATTTGCCGGTCTGGGCGTTGAAGCCGAAAGTCAATTTTTTGTTTTCCAAAAGCTTGCCGGCGACGACGGCGCCGTCTTCGCCGGCGTTCTCGGCGATCTGCCGGGTCGGGATCTGAAGGGAGCGGCGGATGATATCGACGCCGACCCTTTGGTCGTCGTTGTTGAATTTGACCTTTTCGAGCGCCCTGGCGGCGTAAAGCAGGGCCACGCCGCCGCCGGCGACGACGCCTTCCTCGACCGCCGCGCGGGTGGCGTGAAGGGCATCGTCGACACGGTCCTTCTTTTCCTTGACTTCGGTTTCGGTGGCGCCGCCGACGCGAAGAACGGCGACCCCGCCGGCCAGCTTGGCCAGCCGTTCCTGCAATTTCTCGCGGTCATAGTCGGAACTGGTTTCCTCGATCTGCGCCCGGATCTGGTTGCAGCGGGCCTGAATGACGGACTTCTTGCCGGCCCCCTCGATGATCGTCGTTTCCTCCTTGGTGATATGTACCTTTTTGGCGGTTCCCAGCATATCGAGGGTGACGTTTTCGAGTTTGATACCCAAATCCTCGCTGATGACTTGGCCGGAGGTCAGAATGGCGATGTCTTCGAGCATGGCTTTGCGGCGGTCGCCGAAACCTGGCGCTTTCACCGCCGCCACCTTGAGGCCGCCGCGCAATTTGTTGACCACCAGGGTGGCCAGGGCATCGCCTTCGATATCCTCGGCGATGACCAGAAGCGGACGCCCCGACTGCACCACCGTCTCGAGCACGGGAAGCAGAGGCTGCAGGCCGGTCAGCTTTTTCTCGTGGACGAGGACGAAGGGTTCCTCCATTTCACAAGACATCTTTTCGGCGTTGGTGATGAAATAGGGCGAAGTATAACCGCGGTCGAACTGCATGCCTTCGACCACGTCGAGTTCGGTATCCAGGCCTTTCGCCTCTTCGACCGTGATCACGCCTTCATTGCCGACTTTCTCCATGGCTTGGGCGATGAAATCGCCGATTTCGCTTTCGCCGTTGGCCGAGATGGTGCCAACCTGGGCGATCTCGGCGCTGGTCGAGACCTTTTTGGAGCGTTTGCGCAACTCCTCGACTACCGCCGCGACCGCAAGGTCGATGCCGCGTTTCAGATCCATGGGGTTCATGCCGGCGGCCACCGCCTTGGAGCCCTCGCGGACGATGGACTGGGCTAGAATGGTCGCCGTGGTGGTGCCGTCTCCGGCCTCGTCGGAGGTCTTGGTCGCGACTTCGCGTAGCATCTGCGCGCCCATGTTCTCGAACTTGTCCGAGAGCTCGATTTCCTTGGCCACGGTCACCCCGTCCTTGGAAATGCGCGGAGCACCGAAAGCCTTGTCGAGAACCACGTTACGCCCTTTAGGGCCCAATGTCACCTTCACCGCATCGGCCAGAATGTCGACGCCGGCAAGCAATCGCGTGCGCGCTTCGGCACCGAATTTAACCTCTTTTGCTGCCATTTTCCTTAATCCTTATCCCTTGGGCCAAGCCTATCTCTTTTTTTTCTTGCCGCCATCTTCGATGACGCCGAGAAGATCCGATTCCTTCATGATCAACAGCTCCTCACCGTCGACCTTGACTTCCGTGCCTGACCATTTGCCGAACAAAATCCGGTCGCCGGATTTGACTTCGAGCGGCACGATGGAGCCGTCGTCACGGCGGCTGCCGCTTCCGGCGGCGACGATTTCGCCTTCCATGGGCTTTTCCTGCGCGGTGTCGGGGATGATGACTCCGCCCGCCGATTTTTGCTCTTGTTCGATGCGCCTGACCAGCACACGATCATGCAGCGGCCTGAATTTCATCTTGCATCCTCCATCAATAGGCTGAAAAATATAGAAAGAAAGGAGTTTGTTAGCACTCCGACGAAGCAAGTGCCAAGGATTTAGTCGTCCGATCGTCTCCTGTCAAGCGGTCATTGAAAGGGGCTTTCGAGGGCCGGAAAAATGGCGTGGATATGCTTTGTGGCCGGCCTGTGATATGGTGCGTTCAATAATCCCGAAAAGGTGAGGTCGGCGGGCATGGAACAGTCGGAATCCCCTGAACAGGCGAAGGAATTCGCGCGATCGGCCCTGTCTTTGATGATTGCCAAGAAAATTGCCGCAAATCCCAATAATTTCACCGTCTGGTTTCATTATTTCTCGAACAAATATCCCGATCTGCGCCGGACTCTGGATATCCTGCTCAGCAATGACCAGGAGTTCACGGCATCCCGCAATGCCGAGATTTTCGAGAAGTTCTTCACCTTCGACGGGGAAAGAACCGCCATCGACGGGGAAAGAACCGCCTTCGACGGGGAAAAAGCCGCCATTTCCGAAGCCGCCGGCAATATTGAAATGGAGCTGGTGGAGGTTCTCAAATATTTGGGCTTGGCCGGTGATGGCGCCGCCGAGTATGGAAAAGTGCTGGAAGCTTTCTCCGGCGAGATTGCCGAGCAGAAGGGCGAGGGCGAACTTAAGTCATTGGTCACCAGCATTCTCTCCTCGACCCGGGACATGGAGGCACGCAACAAAAAACTTGAAGTCAAGCTCAACGCTTCGTCGACGGAGGTCCGCCAACTCAGGGATGACCTGGAAGGTATGCGCGTTGAGGCGATGACCGATGCCTTGACCGGCATTGCCAGCCGCAAACTGTTCGACCTCGAACTCAAGCGGGCGGCCATGGAGGCCATGGAACAGGGCGAGGAACTCTGCCTGCTCATGCTGGATATCGACCGTTTCAAAAAATTCAACGATCGATACGGCCACCTGGTCGGCGATCAAGTCCTCAAACTGCTTGGCGCGACGCTCACCCAGTGCGTCAAGGGACAGGACACGGCGGTCCGCTACGGTGGCGAGGAATTCTGCGTCATCCTGCCGGGCACGGGACCCAAGGATGCCGTGAAATTGGCCGAGAAGATTCGCCAACGGGTGAGTGGCAAGAAGGTGATCAGCCGCAAAACCGGCGAGGATTTAGGCAAAATTACCATTTCCATCGGTGTCGGGGCGTTTGATTTCGGGGAGCCCCTGAGCCAGTTTATTGCCCGCTCCGACGGCGCTCTTTATACGGCCAAGCGCACCGGGCGCGACCGGGTCGTCTCTCAAGACGAGGTCCAGGACAAGGAATTGGCGTTCCGCTCTTAGAGCGCATCGGGATTGAATGAAATCATTTAATCCCGATGCGCTCTAATTGTGGCGAGAGCCGCGATCCGCCGCGACGGCGGGCGGGGCCTTGGCGCCCGCCTCGACATGACATGCTATCGGAACATCCTTAAACGGCCCGCGTCATGACCCGTTCGCGCAACATACTGAGCCGCTTTATGCCGCGGTTGCGGAAAATCGTCGGCAACGAGCAATTGATCCTGTCGATCCTGGCCCTTGCCGTCGGCGCCGCCGGCGGCGGCGCGGTGATTCTGTTCCGCCAAGGGATCGCCCAAGTGCAAAACCTTTTTTACGGTTCCACTGGCGAAGGCCTTTTCGTTTACGCCCAGACCCTGCCTTGGTGGCGGATTTTGCTGGCTCCGACGCTCGGCGGATTGTTGATCGGGCTGCTGATTTATTACTTTTTACCTGACCGGCGGCCGCAAGGCGTCGCCGATGTTATCGAAGCCGGCGCCCTTCGCGGCGGGCGCATGTCGGCGACGACGGGTCTCAAGGCGGCGGTGATCAACGCCGTTTCCATCGGTGTCGGGGCTTCCGTCGGCCGCGAGGGACCGGCGGTGCATTTAGGCGCCTCTCTCGGCGGCTGGCTGGCCAAAAAGCTGCGTTTGAGGCGCGCCCATTCGCGCACTCTCCTCGGCTGCGGAGTCGCTTGCGCCGTGGCGGCGTCGTTCAATGCCCCCATCGCCGGCGCCCTTTTCGCCAGCGAGGTGGTGGTCGGTCACTACGCATTGAGCGCTTTCGCCCCCATCGTCATCGCCAGCGTCACCGGAACGGCGATTTCCAACGTCTATTTCGGCGATTTCCCGGCCTTCATGGTTGCCGAGCATTCGATCGCCTCGTTCTGGGAGTTTCCCGCCTTCGCCGGACTGGGCCTGCTCGCCGGCCTCCTCGCCATGGCTTTCATGCGGGGGACCGTGCTGGCGGAGAATGTCGCCGGCAAGATACCGTTGCCGCCGTGGATCAGGCCGGCGGCGGGAGGAGCGATGGTGGGAATCCTGGCGCTGATGGTACCGCAAGTGCTGGGGGTTGGATACGGCGCCACCGACGCGGCGCTCCAGGTTTCTTTTTCACTGGCCCTGTTGATCGCCGTCGGCGTCGCCAAGATCGTCGCCACCGCCATCAGCTTGGGTTTTGGTTTCGGCGGCGGCGTGTTCAGCCCGTCGCTGGTCATCGGCGCCATGCTGGGCGGCGCTTATGGCATCGTCGTCGCCGGCCTGTCTCCGGAACTGTCGTCGGGCCCCGGCGCCTACACCATCGTCGGCATGGGGGCGATGGCGGCGGCGGTGCTCGGCGCGCCGATCTCGACGACGTTGATTGTCTTCGAAATGACCGGCGATTACGACATCACCATGGCGGTGATGGTGGCCGTTGTTTTCGCCTCGCTCGTCACCCGCGATTTCCACGGCGGCTCCTTCTTCGCCTGGCAACTGGAGCGGCGTGGATTGGATCTCAAGGGCGGCTTCGAATCGACGTTGCTGAGGACGCTCGGCGTGCGTCAGGTGATGTCGCTGGTCAGTGAACTGGTGACCCGCGACGTCGGCCTCGGGGACTTGCGGGAGATGCTGCAACAATCCAAGCGTGGCGAACTTTTCGTGATCCGCGACAATGGCGAGCTGTTCGGCACCATCACCCTCGCCGATTTGAGCGAGGTGGCTTTCGACCCGACCGTCGACGACCTGATCAAAGCCGGCGACGTCGCCCGCCCGCGCCCGCCCGTGCTGTCCGCCGCCGACGATCTCGAAGCGGCGTTGAAGCTCATGCGCGATACCGGCGAAAGTTACATCGCCGTGGTCGAGGACAAGGAGTCGATGCTGTTTCTCGGCGGCATCGACGAACGCGACGTCATGAGCGCCTACAACCGGGCGCTTCTGGAACGCCGGCGCGAAGAGCTCGGCGGCTGAGAGGGACCCCTCTCCCATGTCCGATCCCTTCGAACTCGCCGACGCGCCGCCACCCGTTTCCGGCGGCGGCGCGCCCATCGGCGAAAGCCACCTCGAAAACTTGAACGATTCCCAGCTTGCCGCCGTCGAGGCCATGGAAGGTCCGCTGCTGATGCTGGCCGGCGCCGGCACCGGCAAGACCAGGACCTTGACGACGCGGCTTGCCCATATCCTGATGCGCGGCAAGGCCCGCCCCTGGCAAGTGT
>Ga0208274_1000494_pt1 | contig 20479 bp, 10 predicted proteins | sample ETNtaG_22_FD_185755 | JGI IMG/M metagenome (GOLD analysis project Ga0208274, IMG submission 185755) | Marine microbial and viral communities from oxygen minimum zone, Eastern Pacific Ocean - ETNP201306SV43 (SPAdes) (version 2) | ecosystem: Environmental > Aquatic > Marine > Oceanic ... | reverse complement strand
CATCACACCTGACGCAATCATAACGGAGTTGCTGGTCGCTGCACGTACATCTGGCGACAGACAGGTTCCTGGAGGAAAATAGAATTCGATGTTGGCAAACGTTCCGTTACTGATCGGCAGATCGTGGAACAAATATTCATAGATGTAGTTTGAAAAATGTCCGATTGCTGCCTGCGGGTGCGCATTGTAGGACGATGCAGTCTCCGGTCCTGTGCCAGTAAAGTCGACCAGCATATGATCGCCATCCTTCACGACAGTCATGTAGCAGGAACGAACCAAGCCTTGCTCGAGTCCAACCGCATCGGCAAATGTTACACATCGATACTTGCCGTCCGGCCAGTGGTGAATTCGCTTCGCTGCTCCCTGCTCAGCCGAAATCAACATCTTTCGAAAAAGTCCCTTGATGTAATCCACGCCTTCCCGTTCTGCGAACTCGATCAGCCGTGTGCGCACGCGGTCTGCCGTGGTGCAGCGTGCTTTCAAGTCAACCGTGATCATTTGCGGTGCACGAATTCCGAACGCAGCGAACACGCCCTCAATATCACTACGCAATTCGAAATTCTCGCCGATCTTGAGCGGCGGCAGATTCATTCCTTCCTCGAATCGAGACGTGGCAGAAACAGGCATTCCTCCTGGTTCGCTGGCACCTGTTTCCGTCGTATGAACGAGTGCCACGGTCCACGCGATTAGCTTGCCTTCGAAAAATACGGGCATTGCGACCATCTGATCGGGATTATGGATTCCTCCATACACAGCGTCGTTGCAAAACCAAAGATCGCCATCTTTGATTCCTGGATTCTCTGCATGCGTGTGCAAGATGTACTTGACAATCAACGGCGGTATGACCGCATGCAAATATGTGCCGCATGATCCGTTAACCATGTCACCGGATGCCGTCATAATTCCGACAAGTGAGTCTCCAGCGATTCCCATGGCGCTGCGACAAGATCGCACAAAGACCTCCATACCTTCGTCTAGGATATCGTTCGTGCGTTGAAACCCTATCTCGTATTGACCAAGGCCTATTTTCTCAACGCAGGCGAGCTCTTCTTCTGTGGGAGGTGTTGGTTTCAACCACTCCATTTTCTGTTCAATCGTTGGGATTGCCATTCTATTCTCTTCCTAAATTCAGCTCAGGGCGCTTGTATTTCGATCTCGCTGCGCGCGCCGTCGCGAACCGATACCGCGCTGCTGGTTTGCGAAGCCTGAGGAGTGGATGCTGTGTTTCCTTCAAGAATTCCCAGGCCGTACTTGTCAATTGAGAAAGTCTGCTCAGGAGCCACAACTACAGTTGTCAGGTCCGCCTCGACAATAGCTGGTCCGACGAATCGGTTTCCTGGTTGCAGTTCGTCGAAGCTGTACACCGTCGTCTCAACGTATTCGGCGTACTCGGGCCAGTAAGCTTGTCGAGTTCCTGTGCGAGCAGCGCTTGCATCCGCACCCGTGATTGGTAACTCAGCAAGTTCCACTTTCTGAGTCGGAACGCTAACTCTCAATACATAACTGTCCAAATACACGCCTCCCGGTTTATTGACGACCAACGGGCTAAAAGCCTCGGAGAATTCCAATTCGAAGGCTTCGTAAACGTCTCGTGCGTCGTTCTCAGAACGAATGTACAGATGCGGTGAGGCCATGCGTTTCACATTCACCTGACCGCCGTAAAGCATATCGAGCTCCAGAGAGAATATTGCCTGATCAACAGGCAATCCTTCAGCCATTAGGTCTTGCTTGGCACGCTCAACTAACAACTCCACGACCCCGTTGAATGTTTCGTACTCTGTGGTCATATTTTCGGTAATCGCCTCCATAAACATCATGCGCTTCGACATCTCATAGATATGGACGATATCCATTACCGATGCGCCCATAGCGCAGAATACCGGAGACGTTGGAAAGATTACTGCCTTATCAATGTCGCCCTTAAAGCCGGCAACGTGGGTGGGGCCGGCGCCTCCAAACGCGAACAAAACAAAATCCTCCGGCTTATATCCGCGAAGGTGGACCTCGCGCTTTATCGCGGACGCCATGTTCTGATCCACGACGTGCCGAATCAAAGCGGCGGCTTCGGGCACGCTGATTTCCAATGGGTCCGCAATGTTTTTCTCTATCGCACGTTCCGCCTTCGCCTTACTCAACTGCATCTGACCACCAAAATAGTTCTTATCGCTCAAATAACCAAGTACCAGATCCGCATCAGTTACGGTGGGTTCAACACCCCCCAGGTCGTAACAGACTGGACCCGGCATTGAGCCGGCACTTCGTGGACCGACATCGAGGCGATTTCCAAGCAGCGGGTCGAGTGAAGCAATTGAACCGCCACCTGCACCAACAGATGTCGTTTGCAGCATCGTCACACCGACCATCCATGTATCGATAATCGGTCTGAATTCGTAGTTTCGTACGCTTGATTCGACTACCAATCCAACGTCAAAGCTCGTGCCGCCCATGTCACAGGCAACGACGTTGTTGTACCCCAATTGTGACGCAAAATGTACGGAGCCCATCAGACCCGCGACAGGCCCGCCGTTAAATGTTCGGCAAGCGGTTGTCTTGAACAATTCGGCACTACCCCCGGAATTGTGGATCATCAGGAAGCTATTGTTAAAACCATGTGCCCTGACTTTGTCCCAGGTCGACGACAGTTCTATTTGCATAATCTGCTGCAAATAAGCATCAAGCACGGTCGTCATGGTGCGCTCGTATTCGCCCAACTTGGCGACTACCTCGCTCGACAAAACGACTGGCAGATAACCAACGTGGAACTCTTTGTACTCTTCCCTGATTATCTCTTTGATCCTGCGTTCATGTGCCGGATTGGCAAAAGACCACAATAACGACACAACAATCGCTCGAGCACCATTGTCCATGAGTTGTTTTAGTTTGCGGCGAACGTCGTTCTCATCGAGAGGTCGAATTACGCTCCCGGTTGAGTCTACTCGCTCCTTAACTCCGACAATCATTGGACGGGTCACAAGTGGCGTTGGTTTTGATTGCACCGCGAGATTGCGACGCTGCGCCACACGCTTCCCGTCGACCCATTGTGCACCCCGTCCGATGAGGATCGCATCCTCTTGACCCTCGCTCGTGATCAAGCCAATTCGCGGGCCCTGCCGTTGAATCAGTCGATTCAATGCCACCGTCGTCGAATAACGGACAACATCGATCCGCGGCAGTAGCTCACTTACATCCATGTCAAATTCATCCGCAGCATCCTCGACTGCGTTCATAAAACAAACGGACAGATCCTGAGGTGTTGTTGGTGACTTGATGATGATGCGTTCGCCATCTATCGTCATCACCAAATCACAAAACGTACCACCGATATCGACATCAATTGAGTTCAGTGCCGCAACACTATTGTCGCTCATTTTATTCGCCACCTTCTCCGGCCAGGTATAGACGTCCGTCCAATATCCTCAGTTCACCATCATTAACACGCGCCTTCAGCTTTGCAATATCTACCTCTATATCGTGTGTAATCGGATGACCGGGGGGCAGATACTCTGTCTCTATCTGTCGCCCGCATTTGGGGCAATAAAACTCCAAAATGCGCACCCAATCAGGATCCGGCGAGAACGTGAACTCGCCTTGTATGACCGGGTTGTGAATCTCTGTAGGATCCCTGTCAACTACCAGACAACCAGTCTTGTAGTTCTCGTGGGCCGAGACAAGATTGTGCCCGCATGATGTGCAATACCAACATTCTTCATCAAGATCCAGTTGCAGGTACTCCGTAAATTGAATTCTCTCCATCAATATCCCCTACGCGTCTATACGCGACAGCACGCCCATACCGTATTCATCAACTGTCATCGTCCACCCGGCGGCTATGAGACATGTCAGGCTCTCACCCGATACTATAGCCGGGCCACGCACCGTATTGCTCGCTTGAAGCTTAGTGAAGTCGACTATAGGAACTTCCGTTGCATCTTCGGTGAACCAAACATTGCGGTAATCAGACACAGCATGTTCGCAGGAAGTATTACCCTTTGTTATCCGCGCAGGCTCATAGGAGCCAAGGCCATACTCAGCCCTCAGTCGGAGCAGAACGCTGGAAATACCTGTCAATTCGACATCGGGTCCCAACGGGATTGTTTCTGCGCCATCTATCTCGAGCTCTGCGTGATACTCGGCCATATTGACGTCATACCCTTCCGCTTCTAAGTCTCGATGGGCTTTGCTGCGCAGCAGGTCCAGAATTTCCTCAATCGCCGTTCCCGAGTCTTGCTGATCGGTCTGAATTGCATGTTCATACACATGCGTAATGTCGGAAATTGCGGTACCAAATGCGCTAAAAATAGGGGCCAGAGAGAAAGAGACGTTTACCCGGCTAATGCCGAGAATATCCGCGACAAACGTAGCAAAGAGCGGGCCATTGCCCCCATACGCATACATTTGCGAATCAATGGCATCGATCCCAGCCTCCACGGCAGTCCTGTCTACCAGACCACTGACCATTTCGGCAGCACAATCACGGGCAAGCAGCGCGGCTTTCTCAACAGATACCTTCAACGGTTTTGCAAGATGTCGCTCTACTGCTTCTCGCGCCCTGGCAACGTCCAATTCCCGTCTGCCACTCTGGAAGCCGATAGGATCTATATACCCGAGAACGACAAAACAGTCGGTAACCGTAGCCTGCTCACCGCCCAGTCCGTAGCAGGCGGGCCCAGGTGAACATCCCATGCTCTCGGGGCCAATTCTCACGTTTGTGACTGCGTCTGGTTCCGGTCTAACGACACTGCCTCCACCCATGGCAGTGGATCGCAACAGTTGCATAGATGTTGCCAGCGGAATACCAAACAGGTTTCCGCCTTGCTGGTGCGCGGGCTTGCCGTCACGCGCAACGCTGCACTTCGCTGTTGTACCACCAACATCCAAGCACAGAACCGTGTCAACTTCGTATTGGCGCGCAAAATAAGCGCCAGCATATGTGCCGAATATTGGACCAGATTCGATCGTATCGATCGCCTTGGTCTTGCCAATCCGTGCCATGCCACCATTGGTATGACCAACTAACAGGTTCCCGGACCACTCGTGTTCGTACTTGAGGCGGTCTTCTGCTTTAAACAAGGAAGTCGCTAACGCTGGGTGTACATAGGCGTTAATTAACGCGCTGTGCGTACGCGTCATGTCGTCCGGTGTTTGTGCCATCTCGTGACCTAGTAGAACGGGAACGGCTCCCATGTAGTGATCCGGGTACTGTTTTTGCACCAGTTGTCGAATCCTTTTTTCCGCCTCGGGATCTGCAAATGCTCCTGCGAAGCTGACACAAACTCGACGTACGCCAGCTTCAAGCAAACCGCGGATGGATGAAATCAGAGTTTGTTCCTGATCGTCGTCCTGCGCGATACTAACCACGTTATTCGGATCCAGAATCGAATCAAGTGCCGGAGAGCGTCCTTCACCGTACAGCTTCTCTTCTTCCCCCACGTCAACCAGCAGCCCGACTTTAGGTCCGCGCTGTTCTGCCAAGGCATTGGACGTGACGGTTGACGACCATCGAATTACGGCAACATCTGAAAGAAATGCAGCAACACCCGTGTACCCCAGCGACTCTGCAGCGTCATTCAGGAGGTTCATTAATGCCACAGTGAGATCATGCGGTGTCGAATCAACTTTGAACATCAGCGTCTTGCCGTCGCCAAGGATCAACGCATCCGTCATCGTCCCGCCGGCATCGATATTTACTGTGAACATTTTTCCCTCATAACACGATCGTTGATCAACGTATGTCAACGTATTTGAGTATCAATTCACTCACGAACAGCCCAAATACTTTCTATACGAACAAATTAACCTTATCACCTATCGTACTCACCTATCTTTAGATAGATTATTTGGCTTCGATGTGATGTGCCGCCTAAGGTGTGCAGTCGACTGCCCAGCGCAGAACTTTGATGAAGGCTGAACTCTTGTGTGGTGGTACCGTGCCCACACGCAACATTCTAGTGAGAACTTTTCGGCGGGCCAGGCAAACTCGCCACAGAACCCAATTGGCGCAATCTCTGCGCGTCACCGGCGAATGCTAACCAAACCAGATGGATCTCTCAATCTATGAATCCAAGCTCTTTAGCTCGTCGCGCCGCCTGGGCTCTACGGCGGATTCCAATCTTGTCGTAAGTCTGTTGCAAATACCATTTCACGGACCCCTCGGTTAGCCCGAGTGAATTCGCTATTTCGCGATTGAGGAGGCCGCTTTCCACCATTTTCAGAATATCACGTTCGCGTTCAGTGAGGATTTGTGTGCCAATCGGGGCCACTTTAGAAGTAGATGTGGTGACAGTGTGCCCAAGTTCGGCCGCAATTATTGTCGCTAGTTGTTCTGCATAAATCAGGATCGGATCATCACCGACCACCTGCCCATCGATAAATTGTTGCAGTAGATTCTGGCTATTTTCCATTTCGTCGACAATCGTTCGCACCATTCCTGTTTGCATTCCAACTATCAGAGCATTTCTAAGTGCACGCAGGCTCGCTCGCGAATCGCCGGATTGCTGCAGAATATGAGCATGAAGCACACTAAACTGAACATTTGTCCGCAAGGCATTATGATTTTTTGCAAAGCGAATCCACTTGCGGCAAACAGTCGACATCTCTTTCGAATGCCCTTCGAACCTCGCTAGCCGGCACCAGGTCAATGCTCTTGTCGCATCTATGGTTGTGCTACCCCCTTTTGGATAGAAGCTCGCCGTATTTTGGCCACCGAATAACTCCACAAACATTTGCTTTCCCGTTTCAACATCGCGGGCCAACAAAGCCTGGCGAGCACACTCTGCTTTGATTTTCATCCCGAAACGGGGAAAACCCCATTTAATCGCCAACGCCTCTGCCTCCCTCAACACTCTCTTCGCCCCGGTATCTGAACCAGTCGCGACTAAACGGCGGGCTCGGCACACATATCCAGCGATTAGTTGATCGACAAATCCAATCTGATCTGCAAGTTGAAGGTAGCGACTTAATAGATCGTCAGCATCATCGAGTTGATTGCGCTCGTAAAGAACCTCGGCAAGAAGGATCCCTGGCATAGCAGCCAACGGAGACAGCTCACCACTGATTTCGCTGGCTATGGAAAGACCGAGTGCTAGCGACTCCTCAGCACGATCCAGGTCACCCCGTTCGAGCTCCGTTGGGCCAAGAATCGAATTGTGCCAAATTATCACCCACCGACTTTGGGCCTCTTCATATAGTTGCATGGAAAGCGCATCAAATTCGTTCGCGTTACGATAGTCGAACATCTCACGCTGCGCATATAATAAGCACGTCAAGAGATTGCCCTTTAGATAAGGATCTGTTAACGGGAAGTCTTCAAGCATTTCTTGACACAGATGCGCCACAAGAGGCATATCGTCTCTGAATAGTGCGTACATCATTTCTCGATGTTTGAGCATTGCGCGCAGGTCAACTAACTCGGATGGCGGCAAGCCGGTGGCCTCTTTTTCCTCCAAAACCTCCCGTACTTCATTGAGCATCTCGCTAGCGGCTGAAAACTTCCATTCAAGGATTAGTGACCATGCCTGATCAAGGAGAATTCGCGGGCATTTCCGCAAGTTTGATTCGGGAATTTGTTTGTACCATTCGTCCAAGATTCCAAGACGTCCACTATAAAAGAGCGCGTCGCAAGCCCTATCAAGTAGTAGTGTTGCTTTTCCCATGTCCTGTGCTTCCAAGGCGTGTTGAATCGCCTCCTCGACACAGTCATTATCGGCAAACCAGTCGCTGGCGCGATCATGAAGCAGTACAGATCGCTCGGGATATTCGACATCGAGCGAATTTCTAAGAACCTCTGAAAACAGATGATGGTACCGGTACCAGTGTCTTTCACTGTCTAGTGAGAACATAAACAAGCTTTTTGACTCGAGGATGTCGAGCATCCGTCGGCCATTGTCAACACCGGTTACTGCATCACATAGAGATGGGCTCAAACGTTCGAGGATTGACGTTTGTAACAGAAACTGCCTTATTTCAATATCCAGGCCGTGAAGCACGTCTTCCAACAGAAAATCGGTCACGTCTCGATAATTGCCCGAAAATGTTGAGATGAACTCTGCCGGGCTAGCGCTGTTAGAAAGAGCGATCGAGGCCAGTTGCAATCCAGCCGCCCATCCTTCGGTCTGTTGCCCTAATCTGTGAATCTGACCGGATGAGATTTCTCTATGGCCCGCAAGTGACATGAGAGAATGAATTTCGACACCGCTAAATCGAAGTTCATCGCTGGTTATCTCTGCAAGCCGACCGAGTGCCCGGATTCTCCCCAACCCAAATTGAGGTGCCTCGCGACTGATAATTATTAATCGGAAATTGTTCGGCGCATCGGAGACGATCTGTGCTACGGCATCTAGTACTTGCGTGTTGCGGATGACATGAAAATCATCCAGAACAATACTGACCCGATTGTCCAACATGACGACTTCGTTGAGAAAAGCACCACCAAGCGAGGCTGCCGACAGTCGAACGCCGGCATTGAGTTGGTCGAGGACCTTGCTACCAAATCCATCAATTGCCTGTTGCAACGCGGCGACCAGGTATGTAAAGAACCGGCCGAGGTCGTTGTCGGAAGAATCGACACTGTACCAAGCGGGTATCTCCGTCGCCGGATCTAGACTTGCGAACCATTGACCAACCGCTATCGTCTTTCCATAGCCCGCTGGAGCCTTAACTACAACCAGGTTGTGTTCCATCGTGTCAGAGAGCTTCCTGAGAAGCCGTTCACGGGCGACAAGTCCTACTTCCCGAACCGGTGGAACGAGTTTGGTGCGGATGATTACAGGATTACCGTCCGCCAACTGTTTCTCCTCTCTACCAAGCGTGCCGATAGCTATACCCGAATCCAGCCAACTGTCAACTCACCAGCCGTTGGGGTATAGGAACCATTAACACCCTATTCTGAGAAATCTGCAAGTATGATTTGATAGCTACAGGCCATTTTCTATAGCGCTATTAGGAATTAGAAGGGAGATTAGGAATTAGAAGGGAGATTACACCGGTTTTGATGAAAATTTGCTGATAAATCATAAATATTCACTTGAGATAAAAACAGGCCGATCACTGCTTCACTGATCTCATTGGTTTTCTGATTACTCGCTAGTAAAAAACCCTTGTTGTGGTGGAGCTCGGGACTTGGGCAGATGATTGGCAGGTGTGTCGGAATCCTCTCAACTATTTTCGGATCTTCTGTGCATGTCCTCTGGCGAAGCGCATAATTGCCTGTTCAATATCGGGAGGAGATGCTGATGAGTGGATCAACCAAAGTCGACAAAGACCGTCTGGCGGCAGTAGAAGCGGCAATAGCTGCGGACATCGAGGCTGAGCACTATGATGGTGCTGCACTATCTGTGCACGTTGGCGGCGAGTGCGTGCTGCACAGCGTTCAGGGCTACCGCCACCGGGCCAGCGAGGCGTCTCTAGATGACGACGCGGTGTTCATAACTTTTTCCTCTGGCAAGCAGATGACGGTGATCTCGGTACTGCAGAGTATCGAACGCGGGCTGTTGCATCTGCATACCCCGGTCGCTGAAGTGATCCCCGAGTTCGGTGCGAATGGTAAGGCCAAGATAAACCTCAGCCATCTGCTTACTCACACCAGCGGTGTGGTTTCGATGCCGCCGCCCATGGCGCCCGAGGGGTTCGGTGATCTGCAGGCATTCGTCGACGTCATCTGCACCACGCTCCCCGAATCGAGGCCCGGTGAGCGAGTACGCTATTCCATCATGCCCGCACATGCCGTGATGGCAGAGATGGTCCGCCGCCTAGACGGTGGCACCCGACCATTCCGCCAGATCGTCAAAGAGGATATCTTCGAGCCACTCGGCATGCCCGACACCGCTCTCGGCCTGCCGGATGATCTGAGACCGCGGTTCTGCCCGGTGGTGGTGGTGGATCGTTCACCTGGATTGCTCGACCCCGCGATGTTGGAGGGTTTCAACGAAATTCTTACGCCCGAGATGGAGATGCCGGCAGGTGGTTACGTTTCCACCATCAATGATTTCGCCAGATTCGCTGAAATGCTGCGCAATGGCGGTGAACTCGACGGCGCGCGCATAATTTCGCCGGCAACGATCGACCTCGTCTCGCGCAACTACACCGGTGAGAAACCCAACGACATCTGGGACTACGCTGTGGAAACACGTGGGTGGCCCGTATTCCCAGCCAACCTTGGCCTGGGCTTCTTCCTGCGCGGAGAAGGCATACATCCCACACCGTTTGGCTCGCTGGCCAGTCCACGTACCTTTGGTGGTGTGGGCGCCGGTTCCACCACCTTCTTCATCGATCCCGAAAAACAGCTGAGTTACGCGTTTCTTTCTACGGGCCTGCTCGAGGAAACCCGCTCTACCGAGCGCCATCAGCGCCTGGCCGATCTCGTGCATGCCGCGGTGATTGGCTGACAGCATTCGTTCCAGCACATCAAGAGTTGGTGAGCTATCTAAAGATAGGTGAGTTAAGGGGCCCGAATGGTTAACTTGATTGCCGGTTACGGAGCAGGAATCCGTCTCGGATTGTGCCGCTCTCAGGGGGAGTGAACCACGTTGGTTTGGTGACCATGACGAGTGCCTAGACTGTCGGTGGAGATTAGCAGAGAGGCTCATCGGCTCGTCGAATTATTAAAAAAAGAGGTGTCTTATGGGTAGGAGCGAAAAGCAACAATGTGCACTTAATTTTGCCACTGGTCTTTTGGTCTTGGGGGCGGTCATATCACTGCCTTCTGTGGCACAGAAGGCAGATTTATCTGTTGGTGCCAATACGTCGAGCAAATTAGAAGAGGTTATTGTTACCGCCCAGCGCCGCAACGAGAGTTCCAGTGATGTCGGTATCACAATGGCGGCCTACAGCAGCGAAAAAATAAAGGGCTACGGTGTCAACACAAGTTCAGATATCGCAATTTTAACGCCAGGCGTCACGCTGTCTGGTACTTATGGACGACAGAGTGTTCAGTTTTCTATTCGTGGCGTTACTCAAAGTGATTTCAATGATGCCATTGAAGCACCTGTTGCGGTCTATGTTGATGATGTCTACATTGCCTCACAACAGGGGCAGAGTGTGGCACTGTTTGATATTGAACGCGTAGAGGTCTTGAAGGGCCCTCAGGGTACTCTTTTCGGCAGGAATGCCACAGGGGGACTTGTTCATATAGTGACCAGCAAGCCTGTGATCGGAGAAATGGGTGGATCTATTGAAGCCAGCTATGCCACATTTGAAAGCGAGCAAATTGAAGCGGTACTCAATGTACCTTTCGGGGATAATTTTGCCATGCGCGCCTCCGCTTTCTGGAGCAGCAATGATTCAATCTGGAAAAATATTTTGCCTGCAAGTCCCGAGAACATATCACCAGGCGGTGAGGATATAGGTGATCATGAAACCATTGCTGGGCGTATTCAGTTTTTATATGAGGTGTCGGACGACTTTGACTTACGACTCACTTATTCAGAGGCGGAACAGGATTTATCTGAATCTCCTTGGACCTCTTTAGGAGCTACGGTCGAGACAGATTCACAGGGTCGGGTTGTTGGTTCAGAGTTTACTCCGGCTACGGTTTTTGGTTTTACACCACCTGATATTGATGATCGCAAAGTCTCAAAAGATTTTGCTTTGAGCGATCTCAATCGGTTTGATACTGACAGCACTACGTTGCATATCAATAAGCAGTTTGATGATATAGAACTAGTCTCTGTGACCTCCTATTCCAATTATGAAAAGAACTTTATGCTTGATGTGGACTCCTCGCCGGTTAACTTTAGTGCATTTGGTAATTCGTCGGATACGGAAACAGTTGCTCAAGAAATAAGGCTAAGTGGTGGTGCCGACCAGTTCTTCTGGACCGCAGGTATGTATTATCTGGATATTACAGCAGAGAATGCCCATGGTATTCTCGGGCCATCCAATTCCATATTCGCAGGTCTATTTGGGTTGGGAGCCCAAGGTGTTGATCCTCTGGCAGTATTTAAGCTGGACACTAAATCAACCTCGATCTTCGCTCAGGTATCCTATGATTTCACACCTGAATGGCGAGTTGTTGTAGGTACTCGTGCTATTCGAGAAGAGCAGGATTATGATTACCTAACGGCGATGTATACAAACCTAAATGACTACAGTGTGGATGTGGGCTCAACCATTATAGCGCTTGGTCCACACCCGGCCTTTAGCGATAGTCGTTCAGAAAATTTGTGGGCAGGTAAGCTGCAATTAGAATATAGGCCCAGTGAAAATATGTTCTATTATCTGGGTTTGAATCGAGGTGTTAAGGCGGGTAGCTATAACGGACAATATTTTGATGGTACGCCAGCGCTGGCTGCGTCTGAAATCCCCTATGATCCTGAGGAGTTGACATCTCTGGAGGGTGGATTTAAGTACACGGATCCGAGTGAGGTTTATGCGCTGAATGTCTCAGCATTCTACTATGACTACGCGGACTACCAGTCATTTCTCTTTTCAACATTATCGGGCAGTGTAACCAATTATGATGCGAACTCGGTGGGTATTGAATTTGATTTAACCGTCAATCTGGGCAGAGGTTGGCGAGTGCTGGTAACTGGTGCCTATATTGATGCAGAAGTTGAAGACTTCATTATTGCACCGGGCATAGTGACCGATACCGAACCGACCTATACACCGGATATAGCTGCCAGTTTCCGTCTGGATTACAGCTCCTCCGACCTGGTAGGTCGCGAATTAAATGCCGGTGTCTCGGTCAATTACCAATCGGAATTCTTTCATAATGCGAGAAACTTTAACGCCTCTGTTATCCCCAGTCGGGTTGTCGCTGATTTTTATGCAAATTTGATGTTCAATGACGGTCAGTATTTTATTGGTGCCTTTGTTAAAAATGCTTTTGATGAGCGCTATGCAGATGTCGGATTAGATTTGTCGCAAGCCTGTGGCTGTAACTTGGAAGCCTACGGCCAGCCCCGCATAGTGGGTCTTAAGGTCGGGTATAATTTTTAGCCTTAGGTATGCATAGGCAGATCATTCATCCTGCTGCGGATACGTTGATGTAATTATGGCTGTGGGCCGTGTTCGCATTGCCTGTGCCCGCGTCGTTTATACATCCATGCACTTCGTTACGGCTACCGTTCCGGCACATCAAGAGTTGGTGAGCTATCGAAAGATAGGAGCGTTAGCGGGTCCGAATGGTTAAGTTGGTTGCAGGTTACGAAGCAAGAATCTGTCTCGGATAGGGCCGCTCTCAGGAGGACTGAACCACGTTGGTCTGGTGACCATGACGTGCAAGGTAAGTGTACGTCGTCAGCCCATATGGGACCACTAGCACTAAATTCTAAGAGGCACTTTTCTGTTCAGTGTTGCTCCAGTCTATCCTGCTAATCTTATGTACGTTTGATTACTGTTGAGTCTGCGAAACATATCGATAGGTTTGTATTCTGCAGATTGGTCGCTCCCATACTCCCAGATGCCCCCTATGCAGGAGACCATAGGGGGGTACCCACCCACATAAACTAGAGCCTCTGCAATTTGAGTAGGTTTTGGACGTGAACCAGGGTCATGTTGCATGGCTGGTTTCGGTGAGAGGCATATTTCCCATGCAGGTCATCAACCGGTCAGGGAATACCCAGATACCTTAAGATGTAGATGTAGATGTAGTAGCTCCGTATCCCTCCCTTGTGGCAGCACCCACCGATCAGAGCAAGAAGAGTTCTATCAGTTCTATCAGCTCTTAAGCTATACCGATGATGTAGATTAAAACAAGAAACTAATCGAGTGGGAAAACTTCTACAACTTCACCCGGCCCCACTCCGCATTTGGTGGCAGACCACCCTATGAGATTCTGAGAGAAAAGCTACAATGATTAATGGAGGGACTGTCCTGTCAGGGATATCACACGTATATGAACAAAAAAGACGCATCACCGTCACGAACCGGGTCCGGCACCATCTGCATCTGCGGTGCGGAGACACAGCCGGTCATCCATATGAGTACAAATGCCAATGACAGTCGATTCAAACCGCCACCCCGCCATCATTCTTCAACTGGGTATGCCCACTTTCGCTGGTACGGCCTCGCTCCAAGGACACCACGATGCAAGGCAGAAGGAGTAGAATCACGGGAATGGAAAACAACATACCGAACCCGACAGACACTGCGAGCGGGCGCAGGGCTGCTGCCTGGATGGAGGTTGTCAACATGAGTGGTGCAAGCCCCACAAGGGTGGTCACGCTGGTCAGCACAATGGGCCTGAAGCGGTCCCGCACGGCCGAGACCATGGCTGCCTCGGGGCTGGCGCCAGTATGCAGCGCTTCGGTATAGCGTAGGTGAAGTAACAAGCCAGCGTTGATGACCAGGCCGCCGAGAGCCAGGAGTCCCATGAAGCTCGCGGCGCTGAGCTCAATGCCCAGAAGGATATGACCAAGCAACGCCCCGGTTGCGCTTAGAGGAAGGGTAGCCAACAAAAGTGCACTGTGGCGCAGACTGCGCACGTAGGCGCTGATGAGCACGAAGATGGCAGCCAGAACGCCGATCGTGGCGAGCATCAATCCCGATTCAGTCTCCGCGTCTTCGTCGGTGTCAATGGCTTCATCCCACGTCGTGAGCCCCGGGTACTGCGCCTCCAAAGCCGGCAGGAGGTCATCACTCACCAGGTCTTCAACTAGACCCTTCGATATGACACGTCGATCGATGGTGGCTTCGACGCGCTCGATGCGCTGTCCGTTTATCCGTCGCAGCTGCACCGCGCCGCGCTCCCAGTGGATCTTGGCGATATCACCCAACGCAGCCTGGCGGCCCCCGCTGGACGTGAGGATGAGACCGCTCAGGTCCGGGAGAACCTTATCATCCCCATGATCACCCCTGATCATCACTCGAACTTCATGGGTACCCCGAGTCAGGCGCGTGGCTTCCAGACCGTCGAGCTGAGCCCGCAGACGGCTGGAAATCTCGGACTCGTCGAATCCAAGCGCCCGGCCCGACGTGGTGAGTTCGAACCGCACCTCTGACCGAAAGGCATTACCGCTATATGAAATCTGGCCAACACCCGCAATCTCCTGCAACTGGCGTACCAGCGACTCTGCCGCGCGCCGGCTCACAGTAGAATCGGCGTGCGCAATTTCAATCGTAAGATCCCGGCCATCACCCGGTCCCTGCAAGTAGTCGATGGACAGTTGTGTGAGCTTGGCCGGCTGACCTATCAGATCGCGCCACTGCTCGGCAAACTCACCTGCGGTGAACGGCCGGTCCCCAGGTTGGACCAGGCTGAACGTAACCGAGCCTTGATGACTGACTGGCGAGCCCAGCTGCATATAGATACCTTTGATGTCCTCCTCATCACCGAGGCTCTGTAGTACCTGACGTCCCAGCCTTTCAATCTCGTCCGCCATCTCGTCAACCTGATGATCCGATGCACCGGGATTGAGCGCATAAATCGCCGAGACCTGCTCACTTTCGAACGCTGGCTGCAACGAAATCGGCACACGACCACTGGCAACCCAGCTGACGATGGAGGCTGCGACAAGCAAACCCACTGCGATCACGAGACCGCGATTGGTAAGACACGACTCTGTCCAGGGAACGAAATAGTTTTCGCGCAGGCGTTCAAAAAGTTCCTGCACCCGGCGCTGTTTCCGCCCGGTTTCTGGTTTACGTTGCCGGCCGTAAGCCAGGTGCGCCGGCAGAATCCACAACGCCTCGATCAACGAGATGGCAAACACGCAGGTCGTCACCACGGGAATGGCCAACAGGAACAATCCCAGTTGACCCGGCATGAAGAAAATGGGTGTAAACGCAATGATGTTCGTCGCGATGGCCAGGGTAATCGGAGTACTGAATCGGGAGAGCGTATCCGCTGCCGAATCCAGGGGAGACATCCCGGATTGCATGTTCGAGTAGATCGACTCACCAATGACTACCGCATCGTCAACTACGACACCGATGACAATGATGAACGCGAAAATGGAGACGAAGTTGACGGTATACGGTGTCATCGCAAACAGCGCGACACCTCCCAGCATCGCAACCGGCAGTCCAACCGCCACCCAGAAGGCAACCCGCGCCTCGAGCACCAGAAACAGGAGCACCAGCACCAGCGCCAAGCCGATCAGCGCACTATTCGCCAGGATCCCGACTCGGTCAGCGAAGCTTTTAGCATCGTCGTCAAAGATCACCGCTCCGCCGGCCGGCATCTCGGACTCCATCTCAGCGAGCAAAGTTCGGACACTTTCCGACACTTCTCCGGGGGTAGCGGTCCCGGAACCGAACACGTTCATCATGACGCCAAGCGAGCCGTTAATTCGGTATCGTTTCCCATGCGGGCGGAATCCATTCTCAACGCTTGCAATCTGCGAGAGCGTCAAAGGCACGCCGGTTGGCGATTCGACGATCGCGATGTCCCCGAATTCGTGGGCATAACGCCGGTCAAGCCCTATCGCCAGACCATACTCTCCCGTCGAGCTTCGAATGGCCCCGCCAGAGAGCTCGAACGATGCCCGCCGAATGCGTTCCATGACATCGCGCAGCGAGATGCCAAACAACCGCGCTCTGTCGGGGGACACCCGGACCGCAATTTCTGGCTCGCCGGCGCCGTCTACTTCCACCTGGCCTACGGCGGGTAAGTTCAAAAGCCGCTCACGGGCAAGCTCTGAGAACACGTGCAGTTCTTCACGTGATTGAAAGCCGTAGAATCCGAGCTCAATATCCTCACCATCGTCTCTCACCTGGATGATGGTTGTCGGTTCCAGGTCAGCCGGTAGCGAGTTGAGACCATCAATGGCGCTGCGGATTTCATCCAGGGTTCGTTGGGAGTCCGCGCCGTCATCTAACATGACGAAGATGTTGGCGCCGCCTGATTGAATCTCGCTGACGATCGTGCGGATGTCGCGCAGCGTATCGATGCTCTGCTCCATCGGCTGCACAACCTGTGCTGCCACTTCTGAAGCTGTCGCTCCCCGGTACTCCGCGCGAATCTCGATGGTGTCGAGGATCGCGGTCGGGAAGACCTCCTGCCGCATGTTAAAAACGGCAATCACTCCACCGATGAGGAACACCCACATGAGCAGATTCGCCGCAGTCGGGTTATGTAGAAACCACAGCGATGGCGACTGACGCGCGGCCACTTACATCTCCGTCACGTCAACTGGGGCCCCATCGAAAAGGCCTATGGGGCGCTCTAGGACCAAAGCGTCGCCCGCGCCAAAGTTATCCTCGACGCTGACCGTCTGACCCTGGACTTCGACCGGGTACAACTGATGTCGTTGAGCGCGCCCATCACGACGGATCCAGATTAGATTGCCGCTGACTATGAGACCCGCCGGAATGAGCGCAACGGCTCGCTCCTGCGCTGTGATCAGCCTGGCCTCCAGATGCATTCCGTACGCCCACCCCGCATGGCCTAGAGGCTCATCGATGCGAATGCGCACGGTGGCGAGCCGGGTGTCGGAGGTGAGATTCCTGACAATCCCTTCGAACGCTCCGACGACCGGCGAAGCTTCCAGATCGTGAACCGGCCACAGCTCTACGCGATCGATCCCAGCGTCGAGCAATCGCATCGTCTTGACCGGTACCTGGAGTTCAACCACCGCATAATCCAGCGGAAAGAGCGTTGCAGTGACCTCACCGACCGACACAACCTGACCGACAATGGCGTTCGCGTGCACGACGGTTGCGGGCCAGGGTGCCCGCACTGCGGTTCGCTCCAGCGCAAGTCTGGCGCTGTCGAGTTCGGCGCCGATGGCCCTGCGGTGCGCTACTGCTTCGGCTCGCTGAGGCATCCGCAGCGCCAGTGGATTCGCGGGCAAATCCTCATCGTGAATTTCCTGCCACGCCGCCCACTCGAGCTGGGCAATTTCAGTACGGCCTTTCTCGATCTCGATATTGGCCTCGGCCTGGGCGTAACGCGCTTCAGCACTGACAACCGCTATGGCGTAGTCGAGCTCGTCGATGCTGAGCAGCAGGTCGCCCTCGGCGACCTGTCCTCCAGCTTCGAGGTCATCGCTTACCCACGTGATTTCACCCGGTACCTGTGTGGTGAGTTGCAGCGACTGTCGAGGCGAAAGCACGCCAAACGCTGTCACGGTGTTCGCAATAACGGTGCGTTCGAGCTTCCCGATTGAAACACGAGGCTTCTCTTTCGGAAGGCTCGCCTCGAGCGGCTCAGGACCGGTCAACAGAATAAGCACACACACGGTAATTCCGACGCAACAAACCAGCCCTATCTTCAAATGAGATCGTTCCATAACCGAACAGGCTAAGGGGTACAGGGTAAACGTTTGGTTAACGAAGGCGTCAGAGCTGGACGGTGGTCATCCTGCCGCGTAGTGCTTTAGAGGAGCTGTAGCGCCACCCAAAGCGTTGGCAGATGAGGGCCACCAACTCGAGACCCAAACCAAATCCGTATTCATCATCGGGCTGAATGTTGTCATCCGCCGAACTGGAGTTCTCGATGGACACCTCTCCGGGTGCAATGGCAACACGCACCTCGCCATCCATCGTGTATTGGAAGGCGTTTCTCACCAGATTCGACAACACAATGCGGACCGCTGCTGCCGGCGCGGTCGCTTCTCCGCTGCCGGTAACAGTCAACGAAACATCCCGCTCATCCAACAGATAGCTGTAGTTCTCAACGACGCTATCTAATTCCCTGCGCAGATCAATTTGCTCCGGTTTCGGCAGATTATCCGATTGCCGGTTCACCCAGAGCAGCGTTTCCATGAGGAGCTGCACGTCATCCAAAGCGCGATACTGGCGGACAAATGCTGCCTGCTCAGCCTCGGTCCGTTCCGGTCGATCTGAGAGGCGGTCAATAAGTTCCACGTTGGTGGACAGAATGGCAATGGGTGTGCGCAGTTCATGACTCGCGTGACGCAGAAATAGCTTTTCCTTGTTCACGCCTTCCCGCATCCGTTCGAATGCAAATTGAATCCGATTTGCCAGCGCGTCGAACTCCCGGAAACGCAGATTGGGCAACTCCAAGTCGGAACTGTCCACGCTTTGGGCAGCGCTCCAGCTGTTCAGCTTGCGCAACGGCACGTCGATATTGCGGACCAGCAGAACGGCGACGAGCAACAACAATCCAGCAAAGAGGCTGCCAATCGCGACGGCGAACTGATCCGTGAATTCCAGTTCTTCGTAGATTTCGTCACTGCCTACAATGCCGTGCAGGAGATATAGCCAATCATCGCCAGCAAGCCTGTACGAATAGAGAAAAAGGAGATCACAGTTTCCTTCCGGGCAGAGGTCGAGGGTCTCCACAGCAAACTGTTTCTCATCGTTTACGTTGAAGTCCAGGTTCGTGAAACGTATCGCCTCACCGTGCTGAAGATCATCGAGCGGGAACACGCCGAGGATCTGCGGCGGAATATCGGACAGGTCGAGGTACCCGGAAAGACTGGGCCCGGTTGGTAGCTCCGGCCTGGCACCCGCTTCTGCGTATGCTTCAGCATAATCCTCAGCGGTCTGTTCCAGAAACCCCTGCGTTCTGATCTCAATGCCGAGCTCCAGGTAATACTCCAGGAGTTGCGTGTAGGCTAACACCATCACAATCGCGCAACCGGCGAACCAGAGCAGAAGGTACCGCTGTAAACGCGGTAGCGACCGGGTCGGCTTGTCTTCAGTCATTGGGTACTCGGATTGCAACCCCATGAGCCGCAACGGTATGTATGAGCTTCGTCGAAAAAGGTTTGTCTACCTGCTGCCTCAGCTTGTAGAGATGCACTTTCAATACGTTCGAATCAGGAAGGTCCTGCTCACTCCAGATGGCACTCTGCATCTTCTCTCGACTCACGACGTTGGGAGACTCTCGCATCAGAATTTCGAGAAGCTTCCAGCAGGTTGGCGTCAAGCTGAGCGTCTGGCCGTCCCGACACACGGTCTTCAAAGACAAATCCATGACAAGCGGGCCCACTTCGAGTTTCTGCGCAAGCGAACTGCGGCGTTTGGCCAGCGCCTTTACGCGAGCAGCCAACTCACTCAGCTCAAACGGCTTGACTAGATAGTCATCGGTGCCTGCATCAAAGCCAGCCAGCTTGTCTTCAAGCGAGTCTCGCGCCGTGAGCATCAGCACGGGCACGTCGACGCCCTGGTTTCGTAACGCTTCACAGACTTCGAGGCCGTTCATTCGCGGTAGGTTGATATCCAATAGGATTGTCTGGTAGTCGTTCGACAATGCCAGCTCCAGGCCCTGCGGACCGGTAGATGCATAGTCGCAGTCGATGCCTTCGAGACCGAAGTACGCAATCACCGTCTCTGCCAGCGACACATTGTCTTCAACCAGTAACGTAACAGTCATGGCCTACTGTTCAGGGATCGATTCTGTAGCGACTGCCTAATGAGGTTCATACGGGCTATGATACACATATTTGTCTGATTCACATCTGACACTGTCCACGCCCATCCACTGTGCGTCGTCAGCCCATATGGGACCACTAGCACCCTATTCTGAGAAACCTGCAAGTATGATTTGATAGCTACAGGCCATTTTCTATAGCGCTATTAGGAATTAGAAGGGAGATTAGGAATTAGAAGGGAGATTACACCGGTTTTGATA
>Ga0208274_1000493_pt1 | contig 20507 bp, 21 predicted proteins | sample ETNtaG_22_FD_185755 | JGI IMG/M metagenome (GOLD analysis project Ga0208274, IMG submission 185755) | Marine microbial and viral communities from oxygen minimum zone, Eastern Pacific Ocean - ETNP201306SV43 (SPAdes) (version 2) | ecosystem: Environmental > Aquatic > Marine > Oceanic ... | reverse complement strand
TTTTATATTACAATCTCAGGGTTGCCTGCCATGCCTCCTTAAGATCAGAAATTTTTTCTGAAATCACATTCTTTCCGCCCTGTGATTGAATGGTAAAAACATCATTATCCAAAACCTTCCCCATACAACCATATGGGATACCACTAATTGTCTCCTCAAATTCTTTCTGTTTCTCCGGCTGTACTTCAACAATGAATCGCGAATTAGACTCAGAAAAAAGAATAATATCATCCCGATCAACTCCTGTTTCAACCGGCACTCGAGACAAATCAAGCTCTATTCCGTACCCGCCTGCAAAACTCATCTCTGCAGCCGCAACAGCAAGCCCTCCCTCCGAACAATCATGACACGACCGGACCAAACCTTTTCCTGTTGCATTGGCAAGCAAATCCATAGTTTTCTTTCCAACCTCTCTGTCTACTTTTGGAACTGAGTTGCCTTTAAAACCATGGATATCGTAATAATGTGAACCTCCAAGTTCATCTTTTGTCATACCTAAAATATAAATCAGATTATCAGGTGACTTCACATCCATGGAAATTGCCCTGGTAACGTCCGGCATTACACCGATAGCAGAAATCAATAGAGTCGGCGGTATGGAGATAGTTTTATCGCCAGATTTAAACTCATTATTCAGACTATCCTTACCGGATATAAACGGAGTTTCATAGTATATTGCCATATCGTAACACGCCTTTGCCGCCCTGACAAGGCCGCCCAGGCATTCAGGTTTATCAGTATTACCCCAGCTGAAGTTGTCAAGCAGAGCAACCATTTCCAGGCTGCCACCCACGGATATTATTTGTCTCAGTGCTTCGTCAATTGCCGAAGCCGCCATATGATAAGGGTCTATATCTCCGTATTTGGGATTCATCCCATTCGATACAATTATTCCTTTGCCGGAGCTTAAAACCGGCCTGATTATGCATGCATCACCCGGACCATCATTATCCACTCCCTGCAGCGGCTTCAAAACGCTTCCACCCTGCACTTCATGATCATATTGCCGGATTACCCACTCTTTGCTACAAACGTTCCATGAAGATAAAACCTTTTTCAAATCTTCACCATAGTCCTTCTTCACTTTTATGTCCGGCTCTTCATGAGAGGGTGAACTCCATACTGCCTTGCGTATAATCCTGGGCAGCCCATCATGTAAGAACTCCATCTCTATATCAGCAACATCCTCGCCTTTGTATCTTAACCGTAATCTTTTATCTCCCGTAAACTCTCCAATAAATGTAGCTTCTACATCTTCTCTCTGAAAAACTTCCCTGATTTCCTCCATGTTCTCCGGAGGTACAGAAAGTACCATTCTCTCCTGAGCCTCAGAAATCCAAATCTCTGAATAAGAGAGTCCATCATACTTAAGAGGTACTTTTTCAAGATCAACAACAGCCCCAAGTTCTTCTCCCATCTCACCCACAGCAGAAGAGAGGCCTCCCGCACCACAATCAGTAATATTGTTATACAAACTACGATCCAGCGCTTTCATGAGTGCGTCAGTAACCTTCTTTTCCATTATTGGATCACCAATCTGTACCGCACCTCCGGACACTGCCTCGGATTGGTGTGTTAACTCTACAGATGAAAATGTTGCCCCGTGGATACCATCTCTTCCGGTTCTGCCGCCCACAAGTAAAATCAAGTCACCCTTGTGCGATTTTTTTTCACACTTATCCTTTGAAATCAATCCAACGTTTCCACAATAAACAATTGGATTACTCGTGTATCTTTCATCAAAGAATACAGCACCGTTTGCAGTAGGTATCCCCATACGGTTGCCATAATCCCTGACACCACCCACCACTCCCTTAAATATTCTTTTTGGATGGAGAACCCCTTCCGGTATCATTTCCTGATCAATATCCAGAGGCCCGAAACAAAAAACGTCTGTATTTAAAATTGGCTTTGCACCCAGGCCTGTACCTAAAGTATCCCTGATGACACCGCCAATTCCAGTATTTGCCCCGCCATAAGGTTCGATTGCTGATGGATGATTGTGCGTTTCAACCTTGAAACAGATATTATAATTTTCATCAAACTCAATGATACCGGCATTATCTTTAAATACAGAAACGCACCACGATTTATCTAATTCTGAAGTCGCCTTCATTACCGTATTGGCCAGAAGGTTATCAATAAGCTCTCCGTCGCAATCTATCATTCCCCTGAATGTTTTATGCATACAATGTTCAGACCATGTCTGAGCAATTGTTTCAAGTTCAACGTCGGTAGGATTCCTGCCAAGAGTGGTAAAATACTTCTGAACAGCCTTCATCTCCTCGAGACTTAAATACAACTGCCCCTCCTGACTGATCGACAGGAGTTGCTCATCGTCTGCATTCAATATCTCAAGCGTATGCCTGTGGAAGACGTACTCTATTGCTTCATTCTTATCCTCATAAAACAAATTATCTTTGTTTATGAAAACATCTTCTATAATTTTGTTGGCCAGTACCTTATCAGCAATAGCCTCAACCTGTTCAATTGAAAGTGAACCTGCTACCAGGAATCTCTTTGCCGTCTTGACAGATCTTGCACTCATGCCTAGATCTCTAATCCCCTTAATCACAGTAGATTCCACGGGATCCATTACACCCCGTTTACGGGTCACTTCAATCGTATAAACAGTATTATCCTTATGCCCTGCCTGAATGTCAGCAGGTTGCTCTGATGAACCATTGATGCAGGAGTAATCCTGCGTCAATCCATCAATTAACAGTTCACGGCAAATACGTTTGATTTCGTCTTTAGACAACTCTCCATCTATCAGGTACACCTGTACCGTACGGATTTCATCCACAGATGTAATTCCAATATTTGCTATCTCTGAGGCTACTTCATTTCCGATGGCATCCGGAAAATTTGCCTTAGTAAATACCTCTATCCTTTTCTCCATTTTTTCTTATCACGTACTGCTTTTGACTTTTTCAATCTTTTTAAAATCTTATTGTCATTTCCCTTCTCCAGGTCATTTAACGTAGACTTTACTTCTTTAGAAAAACATCTCAGCGCCTTAATTATTCTCGCCTTGTTCTGCTTGCAGATACCCAACCATAGCTCCGGGTCTCCCGAAGCAACCCTTGTAGTATCCCTTAAACCGCTGGCAGCAAACTTCCAATATTTCTCATCAATCACGCTCACAAGACCGGAAGCAACTAAATGAGGTAAATGGCTGACTAATGCAACAATCTCATCATGTTTAGAAGGCGTCATGATACTTACTTCAGCTCCCAATGCCTTCCACATTTTTGATAACTTTGTTATGCATTTCTTTGAATTAAGGCTTGTGGGTGTCAGCACACAGACACTACCTACAAAAAGGTCTGACCTTGCCGACTCAATACCCCTCTGTTCTGAACCTGCCAGTGGATGTGCGCCTATGAAGTTTGGCCTGTCCCCTTTATGCTTACTCTTTATCTCCTTGTTTATTTGAGAAACTATATAATTCTTAGTACTTCCGACATCAGTAAGAATTGCTGATGTCTTCATCAAAGGGATTATTTTTCTTGCAAGATCCGGTATAAGGTCCACGGACGTTGCCAATATTATAATATCTGCCTGTTTTACGGCTTTTTCAATATTGATTGTACCTTCGTCAATGGCTTTAGCCCTAAGTGCCTTATTTATTGAGGTTCTACGGTGCCCGACACCTATAATTGACCCGGCCAAACCTCTTTCCTTCAGGCCAAGACCTATTGAGCCACCTATCAAACCTGTCCCTATTATGGTAACAACTCCAAAGTTCATTTGGTATTTTTTCCCACAAAAAAACTTAAAGTATTTCACGAAAGCAGAGTAAATTTAGAGTGCTGATGTTAACCTCGTTAAAGAATTTTGTCAAATTTAATTAATCTATATTCCCTTGATTTGCATAAAAAAACTGCTAAAATTGCAACTAACCTCAATTCAACAACTTAAGGTATTGTAAACTTTATAATTGTTAGATATGGATTGTTATGAAGAAAGACAAACTGAAAGACAAACTAAAAGACAAACTAAAAGACAAACTGAAAGACAAAGACAAAGAAAAGGAAAAAGAGAAACAAAATACCGAGAATATAATTCTTGAATTAGATAAACGTATTAGCGCGCTACATGATAGCACAGAAGAAGATTCATCTGCTCAAATAAAAGAACTGGAAGAGCAGAGAATATCCCTTCTAAAAGAAATGTATTCCAATCTTGCACCCTACGAGATTGTAAAGGTTGCACGCCATCCTCTCAGGCCTCCTGTGTCTGATTACATAAAAATGATGGTTGCTGATTTTATAGAACTACACGGGGACCGTAATTACGGAGACGATAGAGCCATAACCACAGGTTTTGGTAGTATTGGCGGCAAAAAAGCTTTGATAATCGGCCAGCATAAAGGAAAAACAACAAAGGAGAGAATTGACTGCAATTTTGGTATGCCCAATCCTGAGGGATACCGAAAGGCGTTACAAAAAATGAAACTGGCAGAAAAATTTCATTTACCCATAATCACCCTGATCGATACGCCGGGGGCAAACCCTGATATAGGAGCAGAAGAGCGTGGCCAGGCGCATGCAATAGCCATAAACATTGCAGAAATGAGCAAACTCCGAACCCCCGTAATATGCATCGTCATTGGCGAGGGCGGAAGCGGCGGTGCACTGGGAATAGGTGTGGGTGATAAATTTTCGATTCTTGAGTATGCATACTGCTCTGTTATCTCACCGGAAGGTTGTGCGGCTATCCTGTGGAAGAGCAAAGACAATGCAGAGGATGCTGCCAATGCACTAAAATTAACTGCAAAGGAATTGTTCAAGCTGGGAATAGTAGATGAAGTAATACCGGAACCAATAGGAGCAGCACACAGTAACCCGGAAAAAATGGCTAAGATATTAAAAGAAACAATCGTTCGATATATAGAAGAACTCCAGGCGATACCTTTAGACAAATTAATCGAGAAAAGATATAAAAAATACAGAAAGTTTGGCAGTTTCCTGGGTGGAGAACAGGCAGCAACTAAATGAGAAAACACAAGAGGAAATTTTACTTTGGTTAAAGAAGAAGGCAAGTGGAAGGTTCTTCTAGATCCAGAAAATAATATACAGTAAGGACAATGTTGTGAGACAAATATTATTAGATATTGCAAAAAGAGTCAGCATTAATGTTAATCAATTGCAGAATGAGGTTGAGGAGTGGTTTAAGGGTAAATTTGAGAAGCTCGCCAAAATCAAAGAATCTCTCCAGGAAACCAGTTCATGTACATACGAAAACCAAACCACTCTTTTTGGTAAAGAGCGAGAGTATCTGATTGATTTACATAAGGGAATCCTGGAAGAAGGAAAGTACGAAACGGAAGATATGAGAATCTTAGTACAGAATATTTTTAACGACTATGATGAAGCAATCCGTAAATATCGTGGAATCATACCCCTGGACTACTCCATACATATAATCCCGGACAAAGCCCATGCGGAAGAAGGCAGTGAAATCGAAGCAGAAATTCTGCATTTTTTTCCATCAAATTGCAAAAGAGAAGAAATCACACAGCAAGTAACAGAAATTATTAAACATATCCAGGAAACGTCCTTTTCTGATACACCAATCTGGGTCAAGGTAACCCAACATAAAGAGAAACAATAGAAAACAAAATATGCCCGTATCCAATATGCTTAATCTTGCAATCCTTATCTCTGGCGGTGGGACAACACTCCAGAATCTAATTGATGGAATAAATGATAAAACTCTTAATGCCAACATTCAAATCGTGATTAGCACCGCTCCGGACACTCATGGTATAAAGAGAGCAGAACAAAACAGTATTCCTGTAGCCATAGTACAACGTAAAGGTTTTGATGACTCAGACAATTTCAGCAACACAATAATAAACGAAATCGAAAAATATTCTGTAGACTTAATAATACTTGCCGGCTTCTTACACCTCTTTAAGATACCTGATAAATATACCGGCAAGGTAATGAACATTCACCCGGGACTAATTCCTTCTTTCTGCGGTAAAGGATATTATGGACATCACGTCCACGAAGCCGTTATTGAAAGTGGAGTCAAGGTTTCAGGCTGTACTGTTCACTTTGTTGACAACGAGTACGATTGCGGACCCATTATAATCCAGAGAGTTGTTCAAGTACATGAAGATGACTCTCCGGAGACACTTGCACAAAGGGTTTTTAAAGAAGAATGCATAGCATATCCCGAAGCAATAAACCTCTTTGCTGAAGGGAGATTAAAAATTGAGGAAAGAAAGGTCAGAATTTTAAACCAATAATTAATTATGAAAAACAATAATACATCAAAAACCGGACAATATTCATTTTTGCTTATCAAGAAACTTTTAATCATTTCAATAGTATGCCTGCTTATATTGCAGAAAAGCACTCCATCCTCTGCAATCTCTGTATTGAGGGTTGAGCCTTCAGTAATCGAACTTCAGAATCAAGCCTTCTTCAATTTAAGGAGAGGTAAATTTCTTGAGGTTTTTAAGAATTGCGAAGAATTACTGACAATCAACAAAAAGAGTACTCTCGCCTACGAACTACTGGGCGTTTCATATGCCGGAATCGGAAGATACGACAAGGCACAGGAAGTGATTGAATCTTTAAAAGACATTACCAAGGATTCATCACTGTTACATCTATGCAAAGGGATGATCTTGCATTCCCTGCAGAAACTTGATGGGGCAATTGCAGAGTGCCAGGAGTCCATAACCATAGACCATGACAATCCCATCGCACACTATGTCATTGGCAGGGTATATTTAGACAAAAAAGATTTTAATAAAGCTGAAGAATACCTGAGGAAGGCCGTTGAAAAGGAACCGGAGCTTGCTGCGGCGTACACCGGCCTGGGCGTAAACTATCTGCTCCAGGGAAAAATGGAAGAATCTTTCAAGTACTATAATAAGGCTCTTGCAATCAATCAGGACGAACACATGGCACGAATGGGCCTTGCCACAATATTCATAGGATTAAAGGGCTACGAAAACGCTATAGAACAATATAACATTGTAATCAAAAAGATACCCACTTTTATAAGGGCCCGTCAAAACCTGGCCGCACTCTATCTTCAAATAGGCAGGTTTCAGGATGCAATCGTACAATCCGGCGAAATCCTGAATATCGACCCAAAGATAGCTCCTGTATATCTGATCCTGGCCAGATCTTATTCCTACTCCGATAATCTTGACGATGCTATTAAAAACATTAAAAAGTTTATAGATCTACAGGAATCTTCCTATGAGGGACATTACCTCCTGGGAATTTTCCAGATGGCAAGCGGAGATAATGAATCTGCTAAGAAAGCGTTAGAAAAGGCCGGGAGCATAGATGCTGAGAAAGGCAATATAATGGTCGCAAACGCTCTAATTAATCACATCGAAGGTAACTACAACACGGCAGAAACCTTTCTTCAGAAGGCACAAAGCTTAACCCGGGAAATCAATAACCAGATAATCAACATATTCTTAACAAACCTTTACCTGTCGCAGGAAAAACACGCACCATCAAAAGAGAGTTTAAATATATCCGGCGGTTTTATAGATGGATTCAGGCCTGACAACCTTGATCTAAAATCTGACAGCAAAACAAGCCAGTCTTTCACCCACACAAACCTTGCGATCTTTTTCTACCTTAACAAATGGTATGACAAGGCAATCAAGACGTGCGACACCGCATTAGCAATCTATCCGGACAATCCTATTACTCTGTATGTAAAGGGTAAATCACTTATAGATAAAAAAGATTATAATCAGGCCCTTTTGCAATTTAAGAAGATCGTTGAAATACAACCTGACTTTTTATCTCCGCATTATGATTTAGCAAAACTCTACCTTATAATAGGTGACAATGATAAAGCTATTGAAGAATACAAGAGAACAGCAGAGTTAGACCCAAAGGATGCATCAGTCCATCTCTCTATAGGAAATATATATACCAGGCTGGGGAAAAATGATGAAGCTTTAGCTGAATACAAACAGGTCCTGACTCTGGCACCTGATTCTCCGGTTGGATACAATGAACTGGCTTATATCTATGCAGAAAGTGAAACCAATCTGGACCAAGGTCTGGAATATGCACTAAAAGCGGCCAAGTTAGCCCCAAAGGATGCATCGATACTGGATACGTTAGGCTGGGTACACTTTAAGAAAGGCAATTTTGAAAAAGCTATCGAAGGCCTGAAATCTTCAGTCGAATTAAGACCAAATTCACCAACAATAAGATACCACCTTGGAATGGCACTTTATAAAAACAGTGATCTCAACAACGCCTTAAATGAATTCAGGAACTCTCTAGCAATCTCGGTAAGATTTAATGAATCATCACAGTCTAAGGAAATGATTAGATTGATTGAAGGCCAGTTGGGTCAAACAAAATAAGAATACTTGTACAGGACTTCATGAATCACCTCTACAAAAATTCTAGCTTTAAAAAAATAATATAGTTAATATGAGAAAATACCTGCTACATGTCTTAATCATATCATTTGTATTCTTTCTAACACCTACTACACAGGCAGCATCAGACGTGGAAACGACTATAGATGAAGACAAACAGGCAGCAAAAGAAAATCCTGATGATGCAACAGTTTATTTTGATCGCGGTGTTGACTATCTCAAATCAGGCATGTATAAAGAGGCGATTGAGGAATTTAAGCAGGCAACAGAGATCGACCCTGATTATGCAGAGGCTCATAAAACTCTCGGCTACGTCTATTTAAATTTCTACATGAATAAAGAGGCAATTGAGTCGTTAAAGCAGGTAGTAAGGATTAACCCTGATGCAACATCTCACTATAATCTTGGTTTTGTCTATGACAGATCAGGCATGTATAAAGAGGCGATTGAGGTATACAAGCGTGCAATATTTATTAACCCTGATTATATAGATGCTTATAATTATCTTGGTAAGGCCTATGGTGAACTGGGCATGTATAAAGAAGCGATTGAGGTGTTAAAGGTTGCAATAGAGAGAGACCCAGAACATGCAATGTCTTATTATAATCTCGGCATTCTTTATAATTCATCAAACGATAAAGACTCTGCCTTAGAGCAGCACGAAATACTAAATGGACTTGGCTTCGATCTGGCAGATAAACTGTTTGGATTAATCAGAAAATAATTCAGGGGGAAGAGATCCTGCCTCAAACCACGTCTTACCCGCCACACTACTCGTCGGGCAGGCCTGCCAAACAAACCATCGCCAGCCCGGAAGACTTGGTCGGAAGGGGGGCTGGTGGCCGTGCAGAAAGTGCCTGAAGTTGGAGTTGCTTCCAGGTGCAGGCCGGTTATTTGGAATATACTTGACACTTTAAAAACGTTTTTTATATAATCTTGCCCTTGTTTATAACGTATCTGAAAATTCTATAACATTTCGAATGAATTTGCCCTTCAGGTCAACCATGCGGGTAATCATACCGATAGCATTTATAGATACTCCAGAATATAATTGGTTTGAGGCGGCATGGCCAAGTGGACTAAGGCAGTGGATTGCAAATCCATTATCCAGGGTTCGAATCCCTGTGCCGCCTCCATTTCTTTGAGAGATTTAATGGGCGGGTGGTGGAATGGCAGACACGAGGGACTTAAAATCCCTTCCTCGCAAGGGGGTGAGGGTTCGACTCCCTCTCCGCCCATTTCTTAATCCCTTAGCAGTTTTTTTTAGAAAAGCTTAATGCAAGCTATTTCCTGCTAACTATAAATAGCTTTCTCACGTGCGATACGTTTAAGTTCCTGAGTGTAAAAGAGTTCGTCCTGATCTCCTGATTCAGTGCCTCCGCCAACATTTTCCAGCTGTTTATTCAGTCTGGCTATTTTCCCTGTAACCCGTTCTACCTCTTCGATATCCTCACTTTTCCTCCCACTTGCCTTTTCTATCTTCCCTTGCACGTTACCCTTTCCTTTCAGTTCAGCAAGTTTTGCCCGTGCATTTCTAATCTCTTCAATATCTTTATTTTTAGACGCGCCCTTCCCCTCTGATTCATTGCCGGCTTCAATTTCACTAATCTTCTGTTCTAATTGCGAGGTAAACTCTTTTACTTCAGCATCTGAAAACTTTCCCACCTCACGTATATGTTTATCCACATATTCATTCATCTTGTTAAGACCTGCGCGAAGTTTTTCAATCTCTGAAATATAGCGCTTAATTGAATCAGTATATTTCCTCTGTCCTTTAAAACTTTTCAAATTTATAAGTTTATCTTTCCACCGAGAGACATCTCCCAAAAGTATCTCTATCTCACTTCTTACCAAATTCTTCTCATGAATGTCCTGCTTTAGTTTTTTCTCAATAATTGTATCTGTCATATTCCCCTCCATTCTCAAACCGGGTTTAATTTTGCTCCGGACAATTCAGATTAAACATTCAAACTAACTCAATATCATCCTCGCCCATATGACGTTCGCAATAGTGACACCTTATCCTTATCGGGTTTTTATTTATTACATGAAATTTGCTTTGTACATTCTGATGATTGCTGACACAATTCGGATTAAAACATTTCAGGAATTCTTCTATGGAATCAGGTATGGCAACTTTAAACTTTTCTACAACTTCAGAATCCTTGATAATATTAACAGTCGCATCCGGAGCAATTAATGAGATCTTATTTACTTCCTCCTGAGTAAGGAGCTTTCCCTCAATCTTTATAATACCTTTACTGCCCAGCTTCTTACTCGATAAATTATACCCGATCAGTACTACCTGATCTATACCCTGGATGTTCAATATATTGGCAACTTTGAAGGTACTTCTACTTGCAATCTGGTCGATAACCGTACCTTCTTTAATTGCTGAGACTTCATATTTCTTCATTGTATGGCACCCAATACCGTAGCTAAAAGTGTTTCTCTTACCGGAATACCACTATGAGCCTGCTGAAAATACACCGCATAGCTTGTATCGTCCAGGCTTTCATCCATCTCATCTACACGTGGCAGGGGATGGAGTATCTTAAGATCGCCCTTAACATCTAACTCATCCATAACGGATTTACTGAGTTTGTAAACACCTCTTACTTTTTCATACTCTACCGGGTCTGAAAACCGCTCCTTCTGTATCCTTGTACAATAAAGAATATCAAGTTTGCTGCTTACTTCGTCTAGAGACTCCACCTCATGATATGTGACATTTCTTGATTCCAGCTCTTCCAGGTAATCTTTAGGAATCCTGAGACTTGGTGGTGAAATAAAGTACATCTCGGCACCAAAATTGGACATCGCATATGCCAGTGAGTGTGAGGTCCTGCCGTATTTCAGGTCTCCCAGAAACCCGATTGACAGGTTCTCAAGTCCACCTTTCACCTTTTTTATAGTATAAAGGTCTACAAAGGTCTGGGTTGGATGTTGACTTGCCCCATCACCGCCATTAATAACCGGTATGCTTACGGAATCAGCCGTTAGCCTGGAAGCACCTTCAAGGAAATGCCTTAAAACAATAATATCACAATAACCCTCAATAATCTTGACGGAGTCCCTTAATGATTCCCCCTTTACAGTAGAAGTTGTGCCCAGTTCATCAAACCCGACAACCTGTCCGCCAAGCCGTTTCATTGCCGTTTCAAAACTCAATCTCGTGCGCGTTGAAGGCTCAAAGAAAAGATTTGCAAGCACCTTCCCCTTTAAAATGTCAGAACTACCTTCTTCTTCCATCCTCTTTGATATATCAAGAATGTATAATATTTCTTCTTTTGTGACGTCCAGGATGGAAATTATGTCTTTGTTTTTTAAGCTAATCATTACTCTACGTTAACCTGTTTACTGGTAATTGCTTTAAGATATTATCAAAGAGGGTCTGACATAACAAGAAAAAACCCCTGGAAAGTTGTGGCAAGTAGTGTCCTTCGCAACATTTACATTCAAATTATATTGATATAATCATGAGGGTCTGTTATATTAAATTTTTGACTTTTTTTAAAGATATGAAATATTGCATCATCATTCCTGACGGAATGGCCGATTATAAACTGGAGAAACTCAGCAACAGAACACCACTGGAGGCGGCAAGAACACCTAATCTAGATAATATAGCATCCGGTGGAGTACTCGGACTTGTCAGCACCGTACCAAAAGGATTCAAACCGGGAAGTGATATTGCCATCCTTTCAGTATTAGGTTACGACCCGAGTGTTTACTATACAGGCCGTGCACCGCTCGAATCTGCAAGTTTAGGTATAGAGCTTGGAAAGCAGGACTGGGCCGTTCGCTGTAATCTAATCACAATAAATGATGGTATACTGGAAGACTTTACTGCCGGACATATATCCGATAATGAGGCAGAGCTAGTCATCGGATTATTAAATGAAGGCCTGGGAAACAACAACATTAGCTTCCATGCCGGCACGAGCTATCGAAACATAATGGTTTATAAAGGAGATAGCAGGATAGAGGCTGATTGCACTCCCCCTCATGACATAATCGGCAAATCAATAGAAAAATATTTACCAAAAGGAAATGGCAGTGAAATATTATTAGATTTAATGAAGAGTTCATATCCTTTACTTGTGGATCATGACGTAAACAAAGTAAGGATAGACCTTGGTGACAACCCGGCTAACATGATCTGGCTGTGGGGGCAGGGACAATGCCCTTCTATAGAACCCTTTAAAAAGTTATATGGAATCTCAGGTGCAGTCATAACAGGTGTGGATTTATTAAAAGGTCTTGCTACTTATCTTGGTTGGGACATCATAAACGTGCCCGGCGCTACTGCATATTTAGACACCGATTATGGTTCTAAGGCGCGATGTGCAATTAAAGCAATTGAATCACATGATCTGGTTTTAATACATATAGAGGCGCCGGATGAGGCAGGCCATGAGGGGAATATACGTGAAAAGGTTCGGGCTATTGAAAATATCGACAGAAAAATTATCGGTCCGGTTTTCAATGTACTACAAAAGTATAAGGAATTTCGTATGCTTGTACTTCCCGATCATTATACACCGATTAGTAAAAAGACTCACACTTCAGAACCTGTACCTTTTACCATTTACAGCTCAGATTCAGTTAAAGAGAGCAAACTTTCTTTCTCAGAATCAAATGCGAAAAAAACCGGCCTGAAGGTGAAAAAAGGATTTAAATTAATGAGTCATTTTATCGAAGGCGATCTCGCTTAAATCACCGAAGAGTGTTAAATCTGTTGAATCCACAATATCAATATTAACAAGCTTGCCGGACATTAAAGAGGATATACCAGCTTGATTGCTTCCTTCCGGCAGATCAAAGGCAACAATCTGATTTTGCCTTGTCCTCCCGCTTAATCTTCCTGCATCAGATTTACTCGTCCCTTCCACCAGGACCTCAACAGATTTCCCAACCATTTTCCTGTTTTCTTCAGTACTTATCTTTTTCTGCAGATCCAGCAATATATGATTTCTTCCTTTCTTTGTTTCTTCCTGCACATCATCAGGGAATTCTGCTGCTGCAGTACCGGTGCGTGGTGAGTATTTAAATATAAAACTATTCTGACAGCGTACATCGTTCATCAACTTCACCGTATCTTCAAAATCCCCTTCTGTCTCACCGGGAAAGCCAACAATAAAGTCACTGGCAATTTTAATATCAGGCACTAAAGACTCAGCCATCTCAACAAGCTCTCTATAGTATGCAGATGTATATTCCCGTCTCATTCTTTTCAATATTTTATCTGAACCTGATTGTGCCGGCATATGCAGATACTCACAAACCCCAGGCAATTCTCCAACAGCCCCTATGATCTCTTTGGTCATATCCCTCGGATGAGAGGTAACAAAACGGATTCTTTCTATACCTTCAATTGGATCCAGTTTTCTCAGCAGGGTGGCTAAAGTAACTTTCCCATCCAGACCCTTTCCGTAGGAGTTTACATTTTGACCCAATAGCGTAATCTCTTTACAACCATCATCCGCAAGTCTCTTGACCTCATCTATGATATCGGTAACAGGCCTGCTGAATTCACGGCCCCTTACATACGGCACAATGCAGTAAGAACAGTAATTATCACACCCCCTCATGACGGATACAAAGGCATTGTATCGATTTTGTCTCTTAGTAACCAGCCGATCAAAGCTTACTTCACCATCTTCATCAACAGCAATGATGCGTTTATTGGTTCCATTTATTTCTTCAAGTAACTCAGGAAGTTTAGAAAACATTCTCGTACCGCAGACAAGATTAACGTGAGGCATCCGTTTGAATATTCTGTCTCCCTCATTTTGTGCCATACAGCCAAGGACACCAAGAATCAGTTCCGGGTTCTTCTCCTTCTGATCTCTTAGACTGCCGAGCTGAGAATATACCTTGTGTTCAGCCTTGTCGCGTACACTGCAGGTATTCAGAAGGATAACGTCCGCATCCTTCTCCTCTTCGGCAAAAGCGTAGCCGCTCTTCGCAAGTAAACCTATCGACAACTCTGAATCCAGCTTATTCATCTGGCAGCCATAGGTCTTGATAAATACTTTAGGTTGATTTGTATTCATAGATTTCACCTCTTTGATACTCTTATTATTCTTATTTTATCTACACTATATATTATATGGTTATTATAATACCTTGAATAGTTAAACTGAAAAGTAAAATATCTTTTCTTTCTATTTTCAGAATGCAGTTATGGCAGACACGGTTGTATTAATATATGATGAAGAATGTAGCTTATGCTGTGGTTGTATGAAATGGCTTAAGTTGCATGCAATTGCGAACGACGCATTCGAGATTATCCCATGTCAGTCTAAGAAACGTATGAGTCTGTTTCCGGGTTTAAATGAGAAGGCATGTCTGGAGGAGTCACACATGGTTCTTCCTGGTGGGCAAATCCTTACCGGCGACAAAACACTACCGGAAATCCTTATACGGCTGAGGTATTTCAGGAGATTGGCTGTTTTATTTAGAATACCTGTAATTCGCTTGTTTTCGTATGCAGTCTACCATTTGATAGCTAACAACAGATATATTATCTCAAAAACAATATTGCCCCTGACAGAAGAAAAAATATAAGGTTACACAGATTACCCTAATCCATATGACCGCGTGCTTCTTCGATTAATGGAAGAAGAGCTTCTATCTCTTCTTTGGCCAATCTTCCCAACTTGGCAAACCTGTAACCACCCTGACTGTTTTTGTTCTCTCTGGTGAGCTGCAGTTTCTTTATCCCCTTATTGTAGGAATAAATACTTGCAGTCAATCGTTCATCATCATTTTCCCATGACTTTGCGAACACACATTCATCCAATTCTTTGTCATACGGCATATTTAACCTCCTGCTTTTAAGTTAAAATATTACCTTTTAAATGTATATAAGATCAGGTTCCTTCCTGATTCAAATATTAATTATCTGTAATAAACAGATTCTTCCCTCTTTAGGACGCTCAATACATTTATTTCAATCACCGGATGTGTGAGATTCACATGAATATATTAAATACGGCAAGTCATAATGTCAATGATTATAATTGTTTATTAATATTTTTCAGCAGGGAACATTATCCTGCCTTTCAGGAGGTATTGTCCTCAATACTGCCTCTTTATATGACATTAGCTCAAACGGGAGATATTTCTTGATGGATTCATCATTACAGATTGCCTCATTCTCAAGCCCTTCTACCAGGCATCTTGTTATTGAGTTTGGTATCGGCGTAAGCAAGCCTGCCAGATATGTATAAAGCCTGATGTTAAGGAAAGGAAACGGAACAAAAATTATTCTTTTATCAAGGAGGCTGGCAAGTACCTTAAGCATCTCTACATATGTCAAAATATCTTCCCCCCCGATATCAAAATCTTCCCCTGCAGTTTCATGGACTTCCAGTACGCCAACAAGATATTTGATCACGTCACTAATCGCCACAGGTTGGCATTTATTTCTTGCCTGACGGGGAAAGGGAATAACTGGCAGTCTTTTCACAAGATATTGCATAATCTCATAAGAAGCACTCCCTTTACCAACAATAACTGCTGCACGGAGAACAGTCACCGGCGTCTTCCCTTTTTTTAATTCTCTGGCCACCTCAATACGATTTCCAAGATGAGATGAAAGGGAGCTTCTAATATCTCCAAGACCTCCCAGGTAAATTAGTCTTTTAACGTGTTTTTCATCTGCAACCTTTCTAAAGTTAGCAGATGCCCTGATATCTGCGGCTTCAAAACCTTTGGATCCCAGACGCATGGAATGTATTAAGTAATAAGCTGTATCGATCCCGTCAAGAGCAGTTCTCAGATGTTCTTCATTTAAGGCATCAGCAATAACTATTTCAGCCCCTGTCCATCTACTCTTATATGCAATTTTTCTTCCCCTTACCATTACCCTCACCTTATATCCTCTTGCCAGTAATTCGGGAATTAATCTACCGCCAACATGCCCTGAAGCACCGGTAACTAAAATTGTGCCGACATGAGGAAGAGGCTTTGAGGGTAAATCATGGCAAAACAGCCCTTCATCCTTACACGTATCAGTAACGGAGGAATTATTCATCTTTTCTTATTATACCAAAATCTTCTTATGGCAATTCAAATATTGTGTAATTATTGAGGATAACTTGAAGTGTTATGTGGAATGGAGCAGTAAATAATATTTAAATCAAGTGTAAAAATGGTTTATTACTCAAGTAATCTTGGATATTGTCTCATTTAATTTCAGTAATCAATCCCCGGTTGGGGTTCAATTTCCTTTCTGTAGGCGTGTTTAATTTCATTAATCTCACTCACCGTATCCGCTGATTCAATTATTTCAGGGTGTGCATCACGTCCTGTCAATACCAGATGCATGAGTGGTGGTTTACGTTGAATGATCTCCAGGACTTGCTCCAGATCTACTAAACGGAGCTTGAGGGCGTTGTTTATCTCATCCAGTATGAGTATGTCAAACCGGCCTGATTCCATCTTCTGACAAGCAAGTTGAATAGCATCCTGAGCATTTTTTCTGTGCTCTTCATGCGGATAAGGATTCCCCTGTATACCACAGAATCCTTTGCCGGTAGGAATTAATTCCACCTTACAATCCATCTTCTTTATACCGTCCCACTCACCGGCATAGAGATCTCCCTTCATAAATTGAATAATAGAAACCCTCATATCGTGGCCGCAAGCCCTGACGGCGATACCGAGAGCAGAAGTAGTCTTCCCCTTACCGTTACCGGTAATGACCACTATAAGGCCCTTTTTTTCTTTAGGAACAAGCCGGGTTATTTCTGGCATCTTGGATTTTAATAACAGAATGGAATATTCAGATTTAGGGATTCCCGCCTAACAGACCGGCGGACAGGCAGGAATTCAGGTATTAGGGTGTCAATCCCTCAATTCCTAAATCAGCTTAAAGAAGTTTGCGCAGAATTGTTTTGCCTGTGTCTTGTAATCCTCATATTTTGCCTTTGTATCAGAAATAATCTGGTCAGGATCCACTATACCATTTAAAGAATCTATTTCGTCTCTATAGGTATCTATCCATTGATAAATCATTTCATCAGTTACTTCAACATGAAACTGCAGGCCATAAATATTACTGCCGATCCTGAACGCTTGATTTGAGCAAAGTTCTGATGATGCAAGTTTAACAGCTTCATTTGGAATCTCGAACGTATCACCATGCCACTGAAAGACGTCAACCTCTTCCCAAAAACCCCGAAATAATAGATCACTAGGGCTATTCGCGCCCAACGTTATCTTAAACCAACCTATCTCTTTTTGAGGGGCCTTCTTTACAATTGCCCCTTTTGCCTTTGCAATTAATTGAGCGCCAAGGCAAAAACCTACTGTCGGTACCTCTTCTATTATAACCTTTTTCAGAAATGCATCTTCCTGTTTGAGAAAAGGGTATTTATCCTCTTCATATACATTCATCGGCCCTCCAAGTACAATAACAGCAGAGATGCCAGAAAGGGAAGCTGGTAATGGTTGGCCATCGAAGACGTCGATTATCTGGTAAGGGATGTCGTTACAATCTAAGAAATCACCGATTGTGCCCGGCCCCTCTATGTCGATATGTTTAATTATTATTACTTTCATCTGCCACTTTAAACACACAAAACTCAGCACACATTGAGCACACGTCTACATTCTGAGGCGTACCCTTCTCTCTGATTTTTCTTGCATGCGCCGGATCAATACATGTTGAGAATTGCCCTTCCCAATCGCGCTTTCGCCTGAGCTGAGACATAGTCCTGTCCCAATCCCACGCCGATTTTATACCCTTGGCAATATCGGCAGCATGTGCCGCGATCCTTGTCGCAATAACACCATCATGCACATCATCAGGTTGTGGCAGGCCCAGGTGTTCAGTAGGTGTAACATAACACAGGAAATCGGCTCCAGCAGATGCTGCTATAGCACCACCTATTGCAGACGTTATGTGATCGTATCCCGGTGCAATATCTGTCACAATGGGACCAAGAACATAGAAAGGGGCTCCTTTACAAAGCTCTTTTTGCAGCTGGATTTGTGACTGGATCTGATTAAGCGGAACATGCCCGGGACCTTCTACTATTACCTGTACATCCGCATCCCACGCCCTTTGAGTAAGCTCAGCCAATACGTTTAGTTCATATACCTGCGCCCTGTCAAATGCATCCGCCAAAGCTCCCGGCCTCAATGCATCTCCCAGGCTCAGGATCACATCATACTCATGTGCAATTGATAATATTTCATCAAACTGTTCATAAAGAGGATTTTCTTTTTTGTGGAAAGACATCCAATCTACAAGAAAAGAACCTCCCCTGCTTACAACTCCACAGATTCTTTTGTCATCTACCAGATGTTTTAAAACACCCCGCGTCGCACCGCAGTGAACCGTAATATAATCTATCCCATCCTCGCAATGACGCTTTATCGCGTCAATCATACTTACTGCTGTCATATCTCTGACGGAATGTTTTTGCTTAACGGCATCAACTGCAGCTTCATATATTGGCACACTGCCAATGGTAATTGAACAGTTTTCCATTATCTCCAGCCTGATTTCACGAAGATCTCCACCTGTACTGAGATCCATCACGGTGTCTGCCTGCGCATCTTCTGCAGCACGCAGTTTTTTCAACTCTTCTTCCACACCATGATAGTCAGCTGACGTACCAATGTTTGCATTAACCTTAGTCCTGAGACCTTTGCCGATACCACAGATTTTCTTTAACGAATGCTTCAGATTGCGTGGAATCACTACCTTTCCATCAGCTATATTCGACCTTAACGTTTCAACATCGCAGTCTTCAAGCTGTGCAACCTGCTCCATTTCAGGTGTAATCTTATTTAACCTTGCCTGCTTTAACTGAGTCATTTATACCTTCTCCATCTTTCTTTTCTTAAATGTATTAACAGGAACAGCCAGTGAGTATAAACTCTCAACCTCTACCTTATTAAGAGACCTGTATTTTCCAACCTTCAGATTTTGACTCACTTTCAGAGGCCCGATTTTAATTCTTCTCAATGAGACTACCGGATGATCTATCTTTGCAAGTATACGTCTGATTTCTCTATTTTTACCTTCTCGGAGTGTTATCTCCAAGACACTGTATTTAAATTTTCTATGTAAAACCTTAACCCTGGCCGGTAATGCCTTGCCCTCAGAAATCCAGACACCCCTTTTAAGAGCACGTATTGTTTCATCAGTTACCCTTCCTTTAACCTCTACCAGGTATGTTTTCTCTATCCCATACCTTGGATGAGAAAGCAGGTTTGCCAATTCGCCATCATTAGTTATTATGATAAGCCCCTCACTCTCTTTATCCAACCTGCCCACAGTATATATTCTTTGTTCTATATTACTCAACAAATCTATGGCCCTGGGAGCCTTAGAATTTTCAACATTTGTGCATACAAACCCTCTGGGTTTATTGAGAAGATAATAAATCTTCTTCTGCCTTTTTATTGGCTCTCCATCACAGTAAATACTGTCTTTAGTTGAGTCTGCCACCTGGCCCATCTTCGTAATACGTTTACCATTAACTGATACACGTCCGGATGTTATCAGGCTTTCACATTTACGCCTGGAACCAAGCCCTGCTTCTGCCAGAATTTTGTGGAGTCTTTCCATAATGTTTTATACGAAATAATAGATTAATTCGTTAGTGATTTACTGTACCCTGGAGCCGGGCTCTACATCTTTCTCTGTAGTAAGCAGGACAACTTTATCACCATCCCTTGCAGCAAGGAGCATACCCTGACTTTCCACACCCCTTAAAACCGCCGGTGCAAGATTATTAACAACAATGATTTTCCTGCCAACAAGTTCTTCTGTACTGTAATGGTTCTTTATGCCTGCCACCAGTTGTTTTTCACCATCACCGGCATCAATCTTTAATACCAGCAGTTTGTCCGCATCCGGGTGTTCTTCAACCGCCTTTATCTCTGCAACCCTTAAGTCTATCTCAGAAAAGTCCTGAATATTTATCGTCATTATTATCCCTCTGTATCTGCATTAAAATTCCATATTTTTACTGATTTTTGATTCTAACAAATGTCATTCTTGATTAGCAAGTTAAAACTCTACGTCAATATTTAACCCTTAAAAGGCATAAACCATTTGCCGGAACAGTATTTCCTGCCTTTGCCCTGATTCCTG
>Ga0208274_1000491_pt1 | contig 20561 bp, 20 predicted proteins | sample ETNtaG_22_FD_185755 | JGI IMG/M metagenome (GOLD analysis project Ga0208274, IMG submission 185755) | Marine microbial and viral communities from oxygen minimum zone, Eastern Pacific Ocean - ETNP201306SV43 (SPAdes) (version 2) | ecosystem: Environmental > Aquatic > Marine > Oceanic ... | reverse complement strand
TCAGGTTTTTAATTGGTGTAGTAGCTTTATCTCCAGTAGTTTGGTATCTATCAAAAAAACCACAACCAGATCACAAAGCTGAAGTATCAACAAAAAAGCTATTGATTGCAGGCACTATGGCAGGTTTGATATTGTTTATAGCGATTAGTTTTCAGCAGGTAGGGTTGCAATATACAACAGCAGGAAAGGCAGGTTTTATTACTGGTTTGTATATCTTTTTTGTACCTTTGATTGGATTATTTTTTGGACAAAAAACAGGTTCTGGCACTTGGCTAGGAGCAACAATCGCTCTGTATGGTTTATATCTACTCAGTATCAAGGAAGACTTTAGTATTGCTGAGGGTGACTTACTTCAGCTAGTCTGCGCGATATTCTTTGCAGCACATGTGTTATATATAGGCTACTTTGCAAAAAGAATGGATCCTCTGAAACTTTCACTGGTTCAATATGTTGTAACGGGAGTTTTGAGTTTGGTAATTGCGATTGCCATAGAATTAATCACTTGGGATATGATTATGGAGACAGCTATCCCCTTGCTTTACGCTGGCGTTATGTCGACTGGTATCGCATATACATTACAAGTAGTAGCACAGCAACATGCGCATTCCTCTCATGCGGCGATTATATTAAGTCTTGAAGGTGCCTTTGCAGTTTTGGGTGGTTGGTTACTTTTAGATGAGTATTTAACAACTAGAGGTCTTGTGGGTTGTGGTTTGATGCTTACAGGCATGTTCTTATCCCAATTATTGCCCAAGTTGGATACAGTTTATAGAAAAAAATAGAGATCAAGACTAAGTTGCTTTTTATTGATACATAATTAAATGAGTTGAGATTTTGCAAAACATAATCGAACTTCAAAATATTACCGTTTTTCAGCAAAGAAACAAAGTCTTTGAAAACTTTTCTTTGTCTCTAGAAAGAGGCCAGAATACAGTTATTTTAGGTCCTAATGGAGCAGGCAAAACAACCTTACTTAAGTTGTTAAATCGTGAACTTTACATTGTAGCGAATGAAAATAGCAGTATTAAAATTTTTGGAAAAGATCGCTGGAATGTTTATGATTTGCGTGCTCATTTAGGAGTTGTTTCGCACCACTTACAGAATAATTATTCTAACAGTGCACTAGGTCTTTTCGTAGTGCTGTCAGGTTTTTATGCTAGCGATGGAATATGGCAGCATCAGAACTTTGATAACGAACAACTAGAGCTTGCCCATCAGACCATGAAATTGTTGGGCATAGAAGGCTTGCAATCTCGACAATTCTCAACGATGTCTACTGGCGAACAGCGAAAGTTTCTATTAGCTCGTGCTTTGGTGCACAACCCTGAAGTTCTCGTGCTTGATGAGCCAACAAGTGGCCTCGACTTGCGTGCGTGTTTTCAATATCTTGAAATTATACAAGACCTTATGTGCACCGGTAATAATGTTATTTTAGTTACTCACCATATTCACGAAATTCCGCCTAAAATTAATAGAGTCATTCTATTGAAAGAATGTAAAGTGGTAGGTGATGGTGACAAAGCCAGAATTTTAACAGGCAAAACTTTAAGCAGTTTATTTGACAGGCCTATTAATATTGTTGAGCAGAATGGCTACTATCAGGCTTTACCAGGATAATTAAGGTTTATTAACTCGATACCTTGCTGATTTGGCGTGAGCTTGCAGCCCTTCGCCATCAGCTAAGGTTGCAGCAACTCTGCCTAAAATATTGGCGCCATCACTAGAGGCCATAATTAGACTCGATTTTTTCTGGAAATCATAAACACCTAGTGGCGAGGAGAATCTCGCAGTGCCAGATGTAGGAAGTACATGGTTAGGTCCCGCACAGTAGTCACCTAAAGCTTCACAGGTATATCTACCCATAAAGATTGCTCCCGCGTTCATTATGCTGTCCAGTATGGATTCGGGGTCGTCAATAGAAAGTTCTAGATGCTCTGGTGCAATTTTATTTGATATTTCAATAGCCTCTGATAAGTCCTTGGTATGAATCAGTGCGCCACGATTTTTAAGAGCTGTACGAATAATTTTTTTTCTATCCATTGTGGGTAGAAGTTTTGCTATACTTTTTTCAACTTCATTAATAAAGTTTTGATCAGGACAAAGCAATATTGATTGCGCATCTTCATCATGCTCTGCTTGTGAAAACAAATCCATTGCAATCCAGTCTGGGTCAGTATTCCCATCACATATAACAAGAATCTCAGAAGGGCCGGCAATCATGTCAATGCCAACTCGGCCAAATACAGCTCGCTTTGCTGTAGCGACATAAATATTTCCAGGTCCAACTATCTTGTCAACCTTCGGTACACTTTCAGTTCCATAAGCTAAAGCTGCAATGGCTTGGGCGCCACCGATTGTAAAAACCTTATTAATACCAGAAATAAATGCTGCTGCCAGAATAAGCTGGTTGATTTTCCCATTCGGGGTTGGTACGACCATTATAAGTTCCCTAACACCAGCTACCTTAGCAGGTATTGCATTCATTAAAACTGAGGAAGGGTATGCTGCTTTACCTCCAGGAACATATAAGCCAACTCGATCCAAAGGAGTTACTTTTTGACCAAGTATCGAGCCATACTCATCAGTGTAAGTCCAGGTATTCTGCTTTTGCTTTTGGTGGTATTGTTCGACCCTTTCAGCGGCAACTTCTAAAGCACTCTTTTCGGTATCATTTAGCTCTTTGTAAGCTGACTCAATATCTCTAGAGTTAATCGTAAGATCGGCCAAAGATTCAGCATTGACATTGTCAAATTTAACTGAATAATCAATAAGAGATTTGTCACCATCAGTACGAACTGCAGATATTATTTCATCAACCGTATCAGCAACTTGTTTGTTTAAAGCTCCTTCATATGCGAGCAAAGCAGAGAGTTTAGCTTCAAATTCAGGTTGTTGAGAAGAGAGCTTGGTAATCATAGATTCTCTTCAATTTTTGCAATCCACCTATTGATTTCGTTGTGCTTAGTGTTAAAGGAGGCGGAGTTGACTATTAGTCTCGAGCTAATATCATGGATATGGTCTAGCGCTATCAAGCCATTTGCTTTAAGAGTGTCGCCGGTATCAACTAGGTCAACTATGCAGTTTGCTAGTCCTACTATTGGCGCTAACTCCATCGCACCAGAAAGCTTGATTACTTCAACCTGTCTTCCTTTTGACTGAAAATAACGTTTGGTGGAGTTAGTATATTTGGTGGCTATTTTGAGAGTGCTTTGATTCAAGTCGCTTTTATCCCGTGCAGCAACCATCAGACGGCATTTTGCAATTTCTAGATCTAGCAGTTCAAAAAGACCTAAACCTCCATGCTCTAAAATCACATCTTTTCCAGAGACACCGATATCTGCAGCACCATGCTGAACAAAAACCGGAACGTCACTTGCACGTAGAATAATGATTTTGACGTCATCAAGGTTTGTATTAAGAACAAGTTTTCTACTATCTAGTTCTTTGGTTGAAATGTTTAAACCTGCCTTTTTCAGTAAAGGAACAGTTTGTTCTAATATTCGACCTTTCGATAGAGCAATAGTTAGCATAATATATTTTATTTATTGAAATTATTCTAGTGCTGAGCTCGTTCTATATCTGCGCCTAGCATCTTAAATTTTTCCTCAATCATTTCATAACCACGGTCAAGATGATAAACACGCTCAATAGTAGTAGACCCTTCTGCTGAAAGACCTGCCAAAACAAGACTTGCAGAGGCTCTAAGATCTGTCGCCATCAAGTTCGCGCCCTTGAGGGATTTTACCCCTTTGCATAAAACTGTGTTGCCTTCCAGTTTAAGGTTTGCTCCCATACGGTTGATTTCAGGAACATGCATGAAGCGGTTTTCAAAAATGGTTTCGGTAATTATGCTGCTACCTTTCGCTATAGAGTTAAGGGCGACAAATTGAGCTTGCATATCAGTCGGAAAGTTCGGATATGCACTGGTTCGAATGTTGACTGCTTGCGGTCTCCTACCTTTCATGTCAAGTTTGATCGAGTTATTATTTGTCTTAATGTCAGCTCCAGTCTCAATAAGTTTTCCAATTACTGAGCGCATCGAGTCTGGTTCAATATTGTTAACAGTAATACAGCCGCCAGTGATTGCAGCTGCTACTAGGTAAGTTCCAGCCTCTATGCGGTCCGGACATATTTTGTATTCTGTACCATCAAGTCTATCAACACCTTCTATGATAAGTGTCGAGCTATTTTCACCTATTATTTTTGCTCCCATTTTATTTAAACAATTAATTAAATCAGTGACTTCAGGTTCCTGTGCTGCATTACTGATTGTAGTAATTCCTTTTGCTAATGTAGCAGCCATAATTATATTTTCGGTTGCGGTTACAGAGACTAAATCAAAGTTGATTTGTGTTCCTTTAAGCTCCTTAGTGCTAGCATAAATATAGCCATTTTTTAACTCAATTTTCGCGCCCATCTTTTCAAGCGCATTTAAGTGCAGGTCAACCGGTCGAGTTCCGATTGCGCAACCACCAGGCAAAGACACTTTCGCTTTTTTGTATTTTGCTAACATCGGGCCTAATGCCAAGATTGATGCTCTCATAGTTTTAACGAGAGAATAGTCTGCCACTAAATTGTTAAGGTGTGTTGAGTCAATTAAAATAGATCCATCCTCCTCTAAGATAAAGCTTGCCCCCATTTCCATCAAAAGTCTAAGGGTGGTTGAAACGTCGGTCAGTTGAGGTGTGTTTGCAAGTTTTAGAGGATTATCAGCAAGAATAGATGCAAAAATGATTGGAAGGGTGGCATTTTTTGAACCAGAGGTTTTAATGTTTCCATTTAGACTGTTACCGCCTTGAATGACTAGTTTATACATTGATCTCTATATTCTCTCTAACATAATTATTAGAAATTTCTCCATGCCGTGTCTTTTTATTTTTGAGTCGTAACCCATCTTTTCCATATCGATCAAACTGATAGACTGATAAATTATGTCATAGATACGCCAGCGGTCTTTTCTAATCATTTTTATTGTAACTATAGCTTTTGCAGGTTCATTATCTATTGAAGAAGTTACTTTTATATTTGCTAGATTTTCTTCCTTTACAAAATTTTCATCAACGATAATGTTGAATTGATCCCAAACTACTATGCTTGCCAAATAATGTATGTATTCATTAATGAGAGAGTTCTTAAGATCCCTTTCAAATATTTTTCTGTTTTTATATTGCAGTTGATCCCAGTAATCAGCCAAAACTAGTTCGGTGCTATATTCGATATCAATATATGGAATTATTTTCTTTTTAGCTATATTGAGTGTTGTGAAAAAAGTACTATCACTATTCTTGCTTTGCATTATAAATGAGCAAAGAATATCATCGATAATAGCTTGAGATTGCGCCACAGGTGTATCGTCTGCATCGTTTGGTGAGATGGAAGGGCATGAATTAGCGGCTAATGTTAGACCGATAAAGGATATATTGATAAGGAATGCCTTTAAAATATCAGGGAGGGTTTTCATACAGATATTTTACTATCATTTAATTTATTAATAATTGTAATGACAACGGAAAAACTTACAACTAAATTAATAAACCTTAGTGCTGATTCAGGTGTCTATAAGATGCTAGATCGAAGCGGTCAAGTTATCTATGTTGGCAAGGCAAAAAATCTAAAGAAAAGAGTTTCTCAGTACTTTGTTAAAACAAGTTCTAGCCGCAAAATACAGGCGCTGAGAAAAAATATTTACGACTTTTCGGTAATCATAACAAAAACAGAGATCCAGGCATTGTTTCTAGAAAATGACCTTATAAAGCAATACAAACCAAAATACAATATCTTGCTTAAAGATGCTAAAAGTTATCCTTACATCTATATCAGTAATGACAAGCACCCTCGACTAGGATTGTTTCGAGGCAAGAAAAACAATAATTATCAATATTTTGGACCATATCCATCGGCTCATGTTGCTCGAGATGCTTTATCTTTATTAAAAAAAATATTTAAAGTGCGCCAGTGCTCAGATGGCTTTTATCGTTCCCGCTCAAGACCCTGTCTAGAATACCAAATTAGTCTTTGCAGTGCGCCCTGCGTCGGAAAGATTTCTGACCTAAGCTATAAACAAGATGTTGAAATGGTTGGTCTCTTTTTGAAAGGTAAAGGGGTAAAGCTTCTAAATCAGGTTTCGCAAAAGATGAAGCAAGCTTCGGTTGATTTGGATTATGAGCTTGCAGCTAGCTACAGAGATCAGTTAATTGGTCTACGTACCATCCAGGAAAGGCATGGTTCACAATTTAATTCAGATATGGATGTCATATATATCATCCAAAAAAACAGCGTCCACTGCATTGAAGTACTTTTTGTACGTTCGGGAAAGCATATTGGTAGCGAAAGTGTTTTTCCAAGAAATGCCAAAGGCAAAACATGTGAGAATGTTTTGAGTGCTTTCTTGCCGCAATACTACCTAGGCAAAAATACTCCTATACAAATAGTGCTGAGTCATAAATTAGATGACAAAATATTAATCAGCAAGGCTCTCTCGGCCAAGATTATTCATTCGCCAAGAGTTGAAAAAAAACACTTTCTAGAAATTGCATCAATGAACGCGAAAGAGAATTTAAAGCAACATTTATTATCAAGTTTTACTAAGAAAAAACAACTTGAATTATTGCAGGAAACATTAGCTCTAGGACAACTTCCAGAGTTGATGGAGTGCTTTGACGTTAGTCACACTATGGGTGAAGCAACCACTGCATCCTGTGTTGTGTTTGAGAAAGGACTTCCAAAAACAAAAAAATACAGACAATTTAACATCAAAGATGTCAATCCCGGTGATGACTATGCGGCTATAAGTCAGGCCGTTTTTCGCCGCTATTCTTCACTTCTTAAAAACAATAAGCCATTGCCAGATATTGTTTTTATAGATGGCGGTTTAGGCCAACTCAACCAAGCCATTATGGTATTGAATTCTATTGGCATTGATTCAATACAGTTGGTAGGAATTGCTAAAGGAGAAGGTAGAAAAGCAGGTCTCGAGACCCTCATTACAGTAGAAGATGAAAAAGTTAATAAAATAAAACTAGCTCCTCACGACCCTGCATTATTACTAGTTAATAATATTAGAGACGAGTCTCACAGATTTGCCATAAAAAATCATCGACAAAAAAGAGCTTTAAAAAGAAACACATCGCCACTAGAAAGCGTTGAAGGTATTGGGACCAAGAAGCGTATAGATCTTCTGAATCATTTCGGAGGTCTTCAAGAAATTAAAAAAGCTAGTCAAGATGAATTACAAAAAGTTGTTGGTATAAACACCGCTTTGGCGACTAAAATAATAGAAAAATTAAGGAACAATTAACCATATGTTTATACTAAGATTACTCGCCGTTGTAATTATTGTTAGTTACATTATTTGGGTTTTTAATACCCGATTTATTGGCAATAATATGTCATTCTTCAAGGTAACCTCGTGGGTTACACTTGCAACATTTGCAATCTATGTTTTCTTGGCTGGAGTGTCTTTTTTGGTTGAGAACTTCTAACGTTTAGTTGAAATAATTAGCCTGTTAAGGTGCTCAGTTCTTGATATAACTCTTCTACTTACATTTGCCAGAATGGAAAGTTTTGATGCCTCCCATACGGGTAAGTCCCTCATATGGTCACCGACATAATCAAAATTACCTTTACCAAAACGCTCGATAAGTTTTTCTGCTTTAACATAACTAGATAAGTTGAGATCTTTATTAGTTGCCATAACATCGTCAAATAACTGTAGATGTTTAGCAATCGCGAAAGCGTAATTTTTGTGTGAAGCAGTCGCAAGAATAACCCTACTGCCATTGTTTTTTCTTTGAAGAATATAATCAATAACTGTTTGGTTGTATGGCAGGTTGGCAACATTAATCTCAAAACGCTTGACTAGCTGATCTTTCAGGTTGCCTTTACCTTTCGATAACCATAAGAAGTAATTTAATAATAACCACGGACTTTTTTTCAAGACACCGATAGAGGATTTAACTAATAGGTCGGCATCAATAAGGGTATGGTCGAGATCTACAATTAAATTATTACTGCTACTTTTCACTGTCTAATTTACTCCATTTGCCATATAGTACCTCTAATTGTAGTTCCATCTCGCGTAATTTCATTGTTAGATTGATGACTTCCGGGTCTTGATAAAATTTTGGGTCAGATAAATGCTGTTGGGCAATAAAAATCTCGCTTTCTAGATTTTCAATTTTTTTTGGAAGCGAGTTCAATTCTTGTTGCTGGTGATATGAAAGTTTACGTTTTTTTATCACATTTTTGACAGGTTTTGATGGAGTTGTGATATTTTTCTGACTAATTTTAATTGTCTTTTGTTCAAGATAATCGTCATAGCCGCCAATAAATTGCTCGATAATTGCATCACCTTCCATTACTATTGTTGAGTCAACGATATTATTAATAAAAGTTCTATCATGAGAGATTAATATTACCGTACCAGCAAAATCAACTAACATCTCTTCAAGCAGTTCAAGTGTCTCAACATCCAAGTCGTTGGTTGGCTCATCAAGAACTATCAGATTAGAAGATTGGGAAAGAATTTTCGCCAACATTAAACGGTTTTTCTCGCCACCAGAAAACATTTTAATTGGAGCCATTGCCTGTTTAGCAGTAAATAAAAATTGTCTCAAATATCCGATAATGTGCTTACTTTTTCCATTAATATTGATGTAATCTTTGCCACCAGAAACAAAATCCATAGCTTTCATATTAAGATCGAGAGATTCGCGCATTTGGTCAAAGTAGGCCAATTCGATAGTCTTTGAACGTCGAATACTGCCTTGGTCTGGCTTTAATTCATTCAACAAAAGTTTGATAAGGGTAGATTTGCCGGAACCGTTAGCACCAATAATGCCAATCTTATCTCCTTTTAATACGAGTAGAGAAAATTTATTTACAAGCTCTAATTGATCGATCTGATAACTTATATTTTTTACTTCAAATACAATTTTTGAAATTCTTTTTTCGTCTTCATCGGGCGTATGAATTTTTACTTTACCTTGTTTTTTGCGACGATTAATGTAAGCTTGCCGCATCTCCTTTAGAGCCCTAACGCGCCCTTCATTGCGGGTCCTTCTTGCTTTTATACCTTGACGTATCCATACCTCCTCTTGGGCGAGCTTTTTATCAAACCTTGCGTTTTCTAAGTCTTCCGCATTAAGTAAAATTTCCTTACGTTTTAAGTAGTCTAGATAGCCGCATTCAAATACTGCGAGATTGCCTCTATCTAGATCAAAAACTCTATTTGCAATTGCTTGCACAAATGAGCGGTCATGGCTAATTAAGACTATTGTTCCATGAAAATCTATTAGCTGCTTCTCTAAATCAAGGATTGCAGCAATGTCCATATGGTTTGTCGGTTCATCAAGCAGAAGAAGATCAGGTTCTTGGATAATTGCGCGGGCAAGCATTACACGCCTTTTCCATCCACCTGACATTGCTGAAAGTTTGGTTTCAGGGTCAAGCTTAAAGCGATTTAGGATTGCTTCAATTTTGTGTATATAGTGCCAAGCGTTCTCCTGCTCTATAAGAATTTGATAGGAGTTGCTCTTCTTAGCATTGTCTGACTGAGTGCTTTGGTAATAATTTGCCAAAAGGTCACCAATACTACCAAGCCCTTTTGCGACGACTGCGAAGAGAGATTGATCGATATCTTTAGGTGTTGACTGTTCTAAATAACTAATAGAAGTATTATTTTTTACTTTTATCTCGCCATCATCTGCATCAATTATTCCTGCCAGCACCCTTAAAAGGCTGGTTTTGCCTTCTCCATTACGACCGATTAGTGCTATTTTGTCACCCTTTTGTATAGTAGCACTTATCTCATTCAGTACTAGTTTTTCAGAGAATTGTAACGAAATATTGTCTAAGGTAATAAGCGGCATAAGTTAAAATTTGTACTTTAAATATCTAACTGTTTGAATGCGTTATTTTATTCAATTTAGCCTCATATTTTTGCTTATTCAATCTAGTTATGCCGAAACTATCGAGGCAAAAGAGTTTACTTCATTTGAACAAGAGAAGCGTTACCAAGACTTGATTGAAGATATTCGTTGTCCTGTATGTCAAGGCCAAAGTATCGGCGATTCTAACTCAAGTTTAGCGCTAGATTTACGTGAGCAGGTTCGTAAAATGATTCTCAATAATAACACAAACGATGAAATTTATAGTTTTATGGTGCAGAGGTATGGTGATTTTGTTATTTTCAAGCCGCCAATTAAGCCTGCAACCTACATGCTTTGGTTTGCACCGTTTTTATTTTTATTTATTTGCCTATTTATTTTATTTCGCTCAATAAGGTCAAGACCCAAGATAGCGAACGAACAAAGTATTGATGTTGATAAGACAAAAGGTAATTAAAATAAAACGACTCTATCTACAAAGCATTTATTTTTTATGACTTCCAGCGAAGAGCTCGGTGAATTAATGGTAGCGGCCTATAATTACCAAAAGCAAGGCAAATATTCCTCAGCTATTCAGAACTGGAATGCGCTAGTTAACAATAAATCTGCTGACAATGACTTGAAAGCTAGTGCACACATAAATTTGGGTCATCTGCACCAGCAACAGGGTAATTTTGATCTTGCACATGAAAGCATAGCTAGAGCAATTAAAGCGAATCCTAATAGCGCCGAAGCTTATTATTGCTTAGCCTATATGGAACAGCAGAAAGAGAACTATATCAAGGCTATAGAGTATTTCGAGTGTGCACTAAAATTGAATAAAAAGGATACAGGTGTTTTTAATAATTTAGCAAATTGCTATGACAGACTCGACAAAACTAAAGAGGCAATCCAGAACTATTCTGAAGCAATTTCAATAGACAAAAAATATATTGCAGCTTACTATAACCGTGGCAACTGTTACTTTAAAATAGCAAAGCATAATTTAGCGCTCAAAGATTTAACTAAAGCGATTGAATTAGATAAAAACTTTTACCAAGCCTATTATAATCGTGGTTCATTATATAAATGTATAGGGAATCACAAACTAGCACAAAAAGATTTTGTGAAGGCAGAGAAACTGGCCAAAGCTGAGTTAGAAAAAAATAATACACAGAGACAACAGTGAGCGAACAAGACGAAAACAAACTTATTGCAGAAAGGAAGTCTAAATTAGCAGATTTAAGAAAAGATGGTAATCCTTTCGTTAATGACTTCAAACCAAGTGATTCAATTCAAGACCTTCACGATAGTTTCGGCTCACTTAATCAAGAAACGCTAGAAAAAGAGAATAAAGAAGTCTGTGTCGCAGGAAGGTTGATGCTTAAAAGGGTGATGGGAAAGGCGAGCTTTGCACAATTGCAGGATTCTTCGGGGCAGATACAGCTTTTTGTTACTCGTGATGAGTTGGATGAGGGTTTTTATAATGAACACTTCAAGAAATGGGATATAGGCGATATAGTTGGCGCTAAAGGACTTCTATTTAAGACCAAAACCGGAGAGTTTTCTGTTCGAGTAAAGAGTATCAAGTTATTAACCAAATCGCTCAGACCGCTCCCTGAAAAATTCCACGGTTTATCCGACAAAGAAACAATATATCGTCAACGTTATGTCGACCTTATTATGAACGAAGATTCCAGAAAGGTTTTTCAGCTACGTTCACAAATTGTTGCGTATATCCGTAATTTCTTTATTCAGCACAATTATTTGGAAGTAGAAACTCCAATGATGCAGGTTATACCCGGTGGCGCAGCTGCAAAACCATTTGTCACCCATCATAATGCTTTAGATATGGACTTGTATCTACGAATTGCTCCAGAGCTGTACCTTAAGAGATTGATTGTTGGTGGCATGGATGGGGTCTTTGAAATTAATAGAAATTTTAGAAATGAAGGGCTCTCTACACGTCACAATCCAGAGTTTACGATGATTGAGTTTTATAAGGCCTATGACACCTATGATGATTTCATGGATCTTACCGAGGACTTGTTAAGGGGTATAGCGAATGATATATGTAAATCAAGTTTAATTCATTACCAGGGAGAGGATTTTGATTTCTCTAAAGATTTTGAAAGGCTCAGCGTGTTTGACTCTATTTTGAAATACAACCCAAAATTAAAGTCTGCAGACTTATCTCAAGAGAAAGCCAAAAGTAGCGCTGAAAAAATGGGCATCAAGGTTAAAGATAATTGGGGCCTAGGAAAAATTCAGATTGAAATTTTTGAAAAAACTGTTGAGGATCAATTAATTCAGCCTACCTTCATTACCCACTATCCAACAGAGGTATCTCCTCTATCTAGACGCAATGACGAAGATCCATTTGTAACTGATCGTTTTGAATTGTTTATTGGCGGTAGAGAAATTGCTAATGGCTTTTCCGAACTAAATGATCCAGAAGATCAGGCACAAAGATTTAGAGAGCAGGCTAACCAAAAAGATGCCGGAGATGATGAAGCTATGCATTATGATGCCGACTATATCCGTGCCCTAGAATATGGCATGCCTCCTACTGCAGGTGAGGGTATAGGGATTGACCGTCTGGTGATGCTTTTTACAGACTCGCCTTCGATTAGGGATGTATTGCTTTTCCCTCATATGAGGCCTGAATAGGAAGTTTGGATGACACTAAACGCTAAATATTCTGACATATTCTTTGCACTAACTAACAAGCCAGCTGAATAATGATTCCAGTTCTTACTCTTGATGGACCAAGTGGCGTTGGAAAAGGCACAGTGGCGAGTATTGTTGCTCAAAAACTAAATTGGCACCAGCTAGATTCTGGTGCTATCTATCGAGCATTTACAATTGCTGCGACGGATTATGGTATTGGAATAGATAATCTTGACGGCTTATTAGAGCTTGCGGGTAAGCTTGACTTAGAATTTAAGCTAAATTCTGAACAAGCACCGCTTAGTGTCTATCTGGATGGGGTCGATATAACAACTAAATTGCGCATGGAAGAAACTGCGACATTAGCCTCAAAATATGCCCAACTAGCCCCGCTAAGAAAGGTTTTACTTGTAAAACAAAGGCAATTTCAAAAGCCACCAGGGCTGGTAGCTGATGGCAGAGATATGGGAACTGTGGTGTTTCCTGACGCCCCTTTTAAAGTGTTCCTAACCGCTGACCCAGAGGAGAGGGCTAAAAGAAGATTAAAACAGTTGCAAGTTGGCGGCAATACTGGTAACATTTCGCACACTTTGGCTGAGGTTCAAAAAAGAGATGAGCGTGATAAAAATCGAGCCCACTCTCCACTAAAGCCTGCCAAGGATGCATTGATTATAGATACAACAAATCTTACAATTGATGAAGTCATTAGCAAGGTAATGGCAATTATCGAGGTTTGAGCGGTCAAACCTTTAATATTAACTAACCCGATATGAATTAAGCAAAAAACCGTTATAGCTTAAGAATTACCGGTCAATATCAAAAGAATTATGTCAGAATCATTTTCGGAGCTATTTGAGAATAGCGAAATCCAGCAAAACGTTAAAACTGGAGCTCTATTAATGGGCACAGTAGTAAGTATGAATCGTGAAAAAGCGATTATCAATGTTGGTTTAAAGTCAGAAGGTTTTATTTCCTTAAACGAATTTAAAGATATTAATGGTGAGATAGAAATAGTAGAGGGTGATGTTGTTGAGGTAGCGCTAGACTCAATTGACGATGGTCTAGGACACACCTTACTTTCTCGTGAAAAAGCGAAGCGTATTAAGATGTGGCAAGATCTTGAAGCCGCAATGCAATCTAAAGAAGTTGTTAAGGGGATTGTTACAGGTTCCGTCAAGGGTGGCTTGACAGTTGATATAGGGGTCATCAAGGCATTCTTGCCAGGTTCTCTTGTTGACGTAAGGCCTGTTAAGGATTTTGATTTCTTGATAGGTCAAGAAATCGAATCCATCGTCATTAAGATGGATGAAGTTAGAAACAATATTGTTATCTCAAGAAAAGCTGTCATGCAGGAAGCCAACTCTGCAGACAGAGAGGCCCTTCTTGAAGAATTAGAGGAAGGAAAAGAGGTAGAAGGCATTATCAAGAATCTTGCTGATTATGGTGCTTTTGTTGATTTAGGAGGTGTTGATGGTTTATTGCACATCACAGACATTTCTTGGCAGCGTGTAAATCATCCGTCAGAAAAACTAACGATTGGCGACAAAATAACAGTCAAGATCCTTAACTTCGATAAAGAAAAAATGAGAGTTTCACTTGGCTTGAAGCAATTGACATCAAGCCCTTGGGATAATATTTCAGAACGTCTACCTATGGGAAAAAAGGTCTCAGGAGTGGTTTCTAATTTGACTGACTATGGCGCATTTGTGAGAATTGAAGAGGGTGTTGAAGGTCTCGTTCATGTTAGTGAAATGGACTGGACAAATGCAAATACTAGGCCATCTAAGTTTGTTAAATTAGGGCAAGAGGTTGAGGTTGTTATTTTAGATGTTCAGGAATCAAAACACCGAATCTCATTGAGCATGAAACAGGCACAAGAAAATCCATGGTATGCCTTTGAGGCAAATCATAGCAAGGGTGACAAGATCAATGTAACAATAAAGTCAATCACCGATTTTGGTCTATTCGTAGGTCTTCCAGGTGGGATCGATGGCTTAATCCATTTAGCCGACATCTCGTGGGATAAATTATCAGCTGACCAAATCGTTTCTTCCTATTCAAAGGGCCAAGAACTTGACGTCGTCATTCTTAACATTGATTCAGAAAAAGAACGCATTTCTTTGGGCATTAAACAGCTTGGAGAGGATAGCTTTTCACAGTTTGCTGGAGCCAACAAAAAAGGTTCAATTGTTAAAGGAACTATTACTGAGGTTGACGCAAGAGGCGCTGTTGTAGAGCTTGCCGATAATGTAACTGGCTACTTGAAGGTATCTGAAATTTCACAAGAAAGAGTAGAAGATGCCTCATCTCTACTCAAGAAAGGTGAAGAGATTGAAGCTGTAATAACTCAAATTGATAGAAGAGCTAGAAAGTTATCACTAAGCATCAAGGCCAAAGATTCAGTTGAAGAGAAAGAAGCAATGGAAGACTACCATAAGCAATCATCAACTTCTAACGGCTCTAAACTTGGTGACTTACTAAAAGAAGCAAAAGACAAATAATGTAAGCGCGGCCGCTATCAAAATTATGGCGACCTTATGAATTATGAAAAAAACAGATTTTATTGAGATAATCTCAGAAAAATGTAATTTATCGCGTCCAGAATCTAAACGCTCCATCGAGGTGATTCTTGAACAGTTAAGTTCTGCAATCGCTTTAGGCAAGGGTGTCGAGATTCGTGGTTTTGGTGGATTCTATAAAAGACACCGTAAAAGTAGAATTGGAATTAATCCAAAGACAGGTGAAAAAACTCAAGTAGATGAAAAATTTGTGCCATTTTTCAAACCTGGAAAGCGCCTCAAAGAGGCCGTAAATATTGGCTAATTATTGTTTGATTATTGGAAGTTTGTTCAGTATAATTTCTCGTTTTTTATTATGGGGTCGTTAGCTCAGCTGGTAGAGCACCGGACTTTTAATCCGATGGTCGAGCGTTCAAATCGCTCACGACCCACCATATTCAAGAAGGCTTGCATAATTGTAAGCCTTTTTTTTCGACTATAAATCTTCGTATTTCGTGCAAATTTCGTGCACTTCTAGTCTGCTTTCCATCTACCGTGCCGTTTTTATACTTTCCTTCTGACTTATATTGACCATTCTCATATTCACATAAGTTCTTACCAGTAAATGGTTTAGTTTCATTTGGCAAGTAATAAAGGTCATTTCTAATTTGAGCATCTGTTTCAACACAAACAGTATCCTCAAACAAACCAAACAATCCATAAGAGTTAAATGAAATCAGTATTATTCAAATACACTATATTAGTCAAAATTATAATAGTAAAGAAGATATTCCAAATAATCATTGCTTTTCTATTGTTTAAAAATACCCTTCTTCATTTTCATATTTTTTCTCTGTAAATCTTAACACTCCAGCAGAAATAGACAATACAAGAATGGAAACAACCATAATCATTAAATTGAATTTATCGTTAGATACTAAAAACTTCATATCAATCACCATAAATCTTGTAATCGCTGTTATAGCAATAAATATCAAGAAAATCACTGGCATTTTATGAGTTTTAAAATAAATACCAGTCATAGCTCCAAGCTCTAAATAGATAAATAAAAGCAAAATATCCTTTAGTGACGCAAAGCCAGACTCATATTGCATGATAACTATGTATTCGCTTACTGCTGACCAAACAATGGTTCCGCCAATGGCGAACAAACCAACTACATGAAAGATTTCAATTAGAAAAGAACCAATCCTGTCTATCTTTTTTTTAAGTGTAAATTCAGTCATACTCCTCCTTTGATTTAACTGCTTATAATAGTGCTAATTATGACAAAATATCAGCACTATGAGCATCGAATTTAATATTTCTCGTTCTAATCGTAAAAAAGGCTTTGTTTCCTTTATTTCTGGCGTATCAATGGTGGGGCTTATTCTTGGAGTAATGACTTCTTGAAGATTCCATAAATCTCCACCACATCTCAGTACTGCAATCAAAACTAAACATATGTTTGTGGTCCTTATAAATCTCCGGCCATAAAAATATAATAAAAACCTTGACATTCAGTTGCAAATACTATATATTGTGCACTGCAACAAATATTGCACTGCAACAAAGTTAGTTTATATATTACTTATAACGATAATAGGGGACAATATAATGACAATCGATACAATGAAATTATATAAAGATATAGCCGAAAAAAACTTTGCTTCAATAAAAATTGTAGCTGAAGTTCATTTACGTACATTTGAAGCACTTGCAGCAAAGCAGGTTGAGATAGCTCAGAATGCAGAAATTGCCAAAAAGCTATCAGTGATTTTTACTGAACCTAAGGATGTAAACGAGATAGTTTTTGCACATTCTGATCTTGCTAGTTGTTACACTGAAGAGCTTACTACTAGTGTAAATGAGATCACTGATATTCTAAAGGGTGCTCAAAAAGAGTTAACTGGCCTTGCTGAAGAGGTTTTCGAAGATGTTAAGGTAAATACTGAGAAGGTGGCTGCTGAAGTTAAGGCATATACAGATAAAGTGGTTGCTGACGCTAAAGCATACGCTTAATAAAAAGATTGTTTTTGGGCGCCTGATAGGCGCCTTTTTTTTATCAGGCCTGATGAATAATTACTTTTGTGCCTATTGCCAATAGATTACACTTTCTTTATTTTGATAATGTGTTGAGATTATTTTTATGGCTGTAGAGTTAGTGTCTTATCCAGTTTCACCGATTGACTAGTTTTTAAAAGGAGTGTAGGTTCTCTATTGAGTCTATTATTTTGATATGAAGTCCCACAAACCATAAAATATTGCCAGCCATATTAGACCCTTAATAAGAAAAAATAAAAAAGGTATGGTGATAAGTAGCCATTTGTTTTTTATGCGTTTTTTTAAATAATCGACCACCATAGTTATGGGTTCAAATAAAGAAAGTGTTTTGAAATTAAATTGACTCCAATCTTACTTAATTTTTATATATTGTGAGCTATTTATAATTAGAATTATTGAGATGGATATCTAGAGCACGGGTAGATTGAAGTGTTTCAAGCAATGCAAATAATAAAGAACTAACAAGCGTCAACAAGGCAAGACTAAAAACGTAATTGGCAATACTATCTTGGTCTATATATAGACAGATAATTGTAGACAAGCATAAAATAAAACTTATTATTCCAAGGACTTGCATTCTTTTGATGTAATTGACGCGCTTTTGCAATATCTCAAGTTGATCTTTCGTTTGTTTTGATGGTGTCTCTTTGCCGCCATCTTTTGTCATTGAGCGGATTAAGATGCTTAATGAATGAAGTCGATTTGTATAAGCTATAAAAAGTAAAGATATTGCGGGAAAAACCAGCGCCGGTGTTGTAATATCCATAATATTATAGCAATTTGATTAAATAACTATGACGTTAATATTAGTACAATTAATTCTTTAGGGCCATGAACGCCATAGGCTAATACTTGCTCTATATCAGCAGTTTTAGAGGGGCCTGAAATCAACAATGCATTGGTTGGCATGTTTTTTGTCCAATATTGATTGGTAATAATTTGACTAAAGGTTTCATAAATAGTGTCTTCGTATACGAGAGCGATATGGATATCTGGAACCAGAGACATAAGTCGTGGTTCTTCAGGGGTTGGGTGTAAGACAATAGAGCCACTCTCGGCTATTGCGCCAATCGTTGTGGTGATACTTGCATCAGTCTCATTGAAAAGTTTTTCACTCCAGGATTCATATGGGTCATCATATTTTAGAACTTCTATCTCATCATTTATATCTTTAGATATCTGTTTTGCAATACTCGCACCCATGAGTAAGTTATTAATACCTCTTTTTGGCAGCTCTGCATTTAGCCAGTCAATTAATTCTGCATCACTTAATAGGTAAGTCTCAGCTTTGGCTGATTGAAGATTTTGACTAAGCTTTGAAATCATTTCTTCCTTAGACCATCCATACGTTTTTTTTGTCACTTCAACTTTCGTATAGCTTGACTTATCAGTGTTATTATTTAATCTCTCAAGGATAATTTCGCGACTCTTATTCATTATCAAAACCTGCTTTATTTGCCAACTCTTTTAGACTTTTCTTAGATGGTATAGGTGTGGTGCGGTATTTGCCCCATTTACCAATTGTTTTTGGGGAAATAAAACCAAGCGTGGTTGCAGCCTTAGAAAATATTGAGTAGATAAATGGATTGCCATATAGTAGCCTCCAATTCTTCCATGCCAATAATTCTAATGAACTTCGTTTACTGCCAGCACCCTCGATAAGTTCGTTTGCATTATTACCTTCTACAGCCTCTGAGCGCAACTTATTTATGAGTTTAGGTAATGGAATTTGGACCGGACAGACTTCGCCACATGCGCCACACAATGAACAAGCAGAAGTTAGCTCGCCGAGCTGAGTGATACCCTGTTTTTGTGGCTCTAAAGTTATCCCTATCGGTCCCGGATAAACTGTCCCATAGGCATGACCGCCCACTTGAGTATAGACCGGACAATGATTCATACAGCTACCGCAGCGGATACATTTTAAGGTTTCTTGCATTTCATTGTTTTGGTGTATTTTTGATCGCCCATTATCGAGTAAGACAACGTGAACCGATTTTGGACCATCTTTTTCGCCCTCACGTCGAGGCGATGAAATCATATTGAAATAGGTTGTAATTTCTTGACCTGTGGCAGACTTTGTTAGTATATCGAGAAGTGGCGGTATGTCGCTGAGCTTTTCAGCCACCTTCTCTATACCCGTTACAGCGATATGTAAGGGCGGAACTGTAGTGCACATTCTGCCGTTGCCTTCATTTTCTACTAAACATAGTGTGCCGGTCTCAGCAACTGCAAAATTTACACCTGAAATTCCAGCATCAGCTTGCCTAAATTTATCTCTCAATATTTTTCGAGCTTGCTGAGTGATTAGGTCAACATCTTCTGTATACGGGAACTCGGGGAAATGATCAGCAAATACTCTTGAGATTTCTTTTCGACTTTTATGTATAGCAGGCATAACGATATGAGAGGGTTTTTCGTTTGCTAGCTGGATAAGAAACTCGCCTAAATCCGTTTCCAGTATTTCTATATCTTTATCTTCAAGATATTCATTGAGTTCAATCTCCTCAGTGACCATTGATTTGCCTTTGACGATGGTTTTTACCTTGGCATCTTTGAGTATTTGATAAATAATATTGTTGGCCTCAATATCTGTTTCTGCCCAGTGCACCGTTATATTATTTTTCTCTAATTTTTCTTCAAGCTTTATAAGTAGATCTGCTAGCTTGCTGAGTGAATTAGATCGAATCGAGGAGGTGATATTTCTTAAATTGTTTAGCCTTTCTGTATCCGAAAACTTATCTCTTCTTTTCTCCATCAAATAGTTCATGGCTGAACGAAAATTGGAATGAAGCTGCTCGTTATCAAGAGCGTCATTAATTCTATCAGTGAAGGTTTCAGTTCTTGGCATGAGTCCTATCCCAAAGAAATTCAGCAATATGTTGAGTTTTAAGTTTTGAGTTTTGCTTCTCCAGCGCGCAGCCTATATTCATCAAGCAACCGCAATCCTGAGAGATGACGGAGGAAGCATCGGTAGCCTTTAAGGCATCCGTCTTGTCTTTGACCATTGCCCCAGAGATATCTGCTTGTTTGACTGCAAAGGTTCCGCCAAAACCGCAACATTCGGACTTTCTTTCCTGTTCTAGTACTTCAACTTTTGAAAGTTGCGAAACCAAGTCTTCGATTCTTTCTGCAATTTTCATTTCGTTTCTAGAGGCGCAAGAAGTATGGATTGTAATTTTAGTCGGTTCGCCTAAGTCTGTTAGTTTTACATTTAGCTCGTCCACCAGAAATTCTGTCAACTCGTAGACTCTTTCTGCAACCGATAATGCTGTTTCAATGTCTGACTCGCCTTCAAACAGTTCAGGCCAATGATATTTAATCATTCCCGCACAAGACCCAGAAGGGATAACAATTGGTATATCTTTTGGGAAACACTTAATCAGAGATCTTGCGACTGGCAAGGACTCTTTTCTGTAGCCTGAATTAAAGGCAGGTTGGCCGCAACAAGTTTGCTTGCTAG
>Ga0208274_1000463_pt1 | contig 21068 bp, 17 predicted proteins | sample ETNtaG_22_FD_185755 | JGI IMG/M metagenome (GOLD analysis project Ga0208274, IMG submission 185755) | Marine microbial and viral communities from oxygen minimum zone, Eastern Pacific Ocean - ETNP201306SV43 (SPAdes) (version 2) | ecosystem: Environmental > Aquatic > Marine > Oceanic ... | reverse complement strand
CAGCTTTTCTTTCAGCTTCATCTTCGGAGACGGCCCGATAACCATAATTCTGTTCCACCATGAGTACTTTGGGACCAACTCGTTCAAACAGTACCAGATGACTTCCGCCCAGCTGTGCTCTATCCAGACCGATATCGTTTGAGCCGATACCAGCGGACAGTGATCTGATGTAGAGCAATTCAGAATCGAACTTGTCGATCTTCATAAACATCTCACCGGTGGCATCATTCCAGTAAAAGTCCATGAAACCTTCATAGGGTTTCATCCCTTTTGTTTTTTCCTGGATGGAGGGAAGGTCAGCGCCGTAGAGTGAGACGGCGAAAAGTGGCAAGACGAACCATAAGCTTATTTTTCTGTTATTCATGATTAACTCCTTTTCATTTGAAGATTTGAAAGAACAATATACAAAAGTGGGCTATGATTCCCACGCCGGGCAGGCGAGATTTTTGTAATCGCACCAGTCGCAGTGGTACCCACTACAGGGTTCAAATCGTTTGGCACGAATGCCCCGGGCTACATCGGCAATCTTTTCCCGTATGGCATCGAGGTCCTTTTCCGTGAAAGTGTGGCTGTGCTCAGGCTGTTCCTCATTGCGGAGGAAGTAGAGTGTTGCCGTTTCCGGGATGCCTGCCAGCTTTTCATCTTCAGTCTGCTGGAGATAAAGGCTGTAAATACCGAGCTGGACAGAGTTTTTGGCTGGTGTGGATCGCTTGCTGGTTTTGTAGTCGACCACCTTGTTCCCGTTTGGGGAATTGTCTATACGATCGATCATGCCAACGATACGGATGCCATCAAGGTCGAAGGAAAATTTTAATTCCGTATCCAGAACATGTGGAGGTTCCTGTTTGGTATTATCGACATATCGTTTCAGCATTTCCACCGCTTGTTCCTTCAGCTTTTCTTCACGTTGCATGTAAGTAAATTCTCCACTTTTCCACTCTTCATCGAGAATCTGAAGAATTTGATCTTCAGTTATTTCTCCTTCGGAACCATGGAAGCGTTCCAGCACCTTATGAATAATATTCCCAAATGTGAGCTGTGGTCGGCTGGCTGATTCGGGGATCTTGTCTATCTGTTTAAATCTGTATTTCAGGGGGCACTCCAGGTAGGTTTCAACTGTACTTGCGGAGAGTGACAGAGTCTCTGCTGGGGAGGGGACAAAGCTGTCACTGAGTTCATTTTGCAACTCTGTTTCCCACGGTTCATCGCCCCACTCTATGGTGTCACCAGCCTGAAGCTTGTGGAGAACGTCCAGTGCCTTGATCATCTTTTCAGCGTTGGTGTAGTCATTCTGAGCCACTGCTCGCTGGAGCTTGTCCTGGTAGCTCTTTTTTAGGTCTGACGCCATTTAAACCCTGTCCTTTGTCACTGCACTCTCCCTGTCGATTTCATGAACCAATGATTTGTCCAGCTCCTTAACAAACACTGAAGTTGCTTTTGACGGTGCCAGTAGAAAAAGCTTTTCTTGAGCTCGGGTGACAGCAACATACATGAGGCGGCGTTCTTCCTGGAGGTGGTGATCCCGGTCAGAAAGGGTACTGTGTTTAGCATACTGGATCCACTCATCGGGCGGGCGGCTCACCAGTGCTTCCCGCCTGAAAGAGAGAGGAAAACTCCCGGACCGGTTGAATGGGACGAATACAACTGGAAATTCTCCTCCCTTCACACCGTGGATGGTTTGAACGGTAACCGCATTACTGTTTACTGGGGAGGGCAAGTGGGCCGGCCGGTTGCTGGCCGTCATCATGGATTCCAGATAAAGATTAAAACGGTGCAATCCCCGCTCGTTTTCTCTGTCACGGCTGAACTCCTGAGCTTTTTTCAAAAGATTCCCAATGTTGATGAGAGCCAGTTGATCTTCATAGTGGTATCTTTTAGCCAAAGGCCGCAACAGTGCTGTCCTTTCGCAAATCTCCCAAAGCATCTCACCGGCATTCTTTTTCTTGGAAAGTTTCTTCAATTCTTCAACTTGCGTGAAAAGTGCTCTTGCCTCTGGCGGAAGAGTTCCGTTGAGAGAAGGTAGAAGTTGGATTCTGGGCGTTAGATCCCGAGTGTCGAAACGGCTAAAGAGTTCATAGGCGGTTTCATTATTGGACGCTTCACGAACGAGCCGATAAAGAGCCGTCTCTTTGTGCTTGCCTTCACCAACCACCTGGCACCACGCCACAAGTGTTTTGATTTCAGGAATCTCGAAGAAATGCCGGAAATCAGCCTGAGTCGGAATGTTGGCGCCCAGGAAACTGTCAGCCAGAGATTTGGCCTGATTGCGTGTTCTGGAAAGGACAGCAATATCTTCAAAAGAGAATCCCTCAGAGAGCAGCTCATAAATCTGGTCAATGATGATTATCGGCTGCTCTATTTTGGTTGTCCAGATGAGTGTGGGACGGGGCCCCTTTCGCTCGCCTTCAGCCTTGAGAAGCTTTGCCTGCCGATCGTCATTGTGTTTAATGATATCATTGGCCACATCAAGGATCTGCTGGTGAGAGCGAAAGTTTGTTTCCAGCGGCGTGGCAAGAAAATCTTTTTGTGAGCCATAACTGTCCTCAAATGCTTTAATGTTGTAAGCGGAGGCGCCGCGGAAGCTGTAGATCACCTGATCATCATCGCCTACTACAGTAACACTCTGCCTTTTGTGGGCCAAGAGACCAACGATTTTGTTCAGGGCAAAGTTGTTATCCTGGAATTCATCCACGATAATGTGGCGGAAGCGGTCCCTGCACGCTTTCAGAGCTATTTCATCAGATTGCAACAGCTCATGCGCCTGGAGGATCATATCACCGTAATCCACAGTATCAAGATCCTTTTTCATCGCCTGGTAGAGACCATAGATTCGTCTCAAATCACGGATCTGTGCCAGCACCTCTGTGTCAGTTTCATTTTGAGGATCGGGCATGCCCGCCGGGTCCAGCAGTTCGTCCCGGCACCGGCTGAAGAAAGGGAGGAAGCTCTTCACCACCGCTTTTTCAGGCTCCAGGGCAAATTCCGTCGACTCGAATGGGCCCAGATCGTCAAACGTATCCAAAAGCATGTAGATCGCTTCACTCTCGTCCAGCAAGCGAGGCGTTGGAGAAACATTGCCGAACTCTTTAACGGTCTGGTAGCAAACGCTGTGGAAGGTTCCCACTGTCATCTTTTCGGCTGGCTGCCCAACTTCAGAAACTACCTTCTCCTTCAGTTCTCGCGCCGCCCGTTCCGTGTAAGTAATCATGAGAATATGAAATGGATCGATACTTTTATTCTCGATGAGATGCACTATGCGCTTCACAAGAGTGAAGGTCTTGCCAGTGCCTGCACCGGCCATGATCATGAGAGGAGAAGGAGAATGTTCTATGGCCTGACGCTGCTGGAAGGTTGGATGATTACTCACGTCAAAAGTTACAGACACAGTCCCGTAGAAGGAATGTCAATAATGAATTTTCAGATTGATATTCAGCAGGTTGAGAGATAATTTCCCAGCAGGGGATTTATTCTTGCCTCGGTATACTTTAAATATAAATGGTCGGGACCGGAAGGTGTCGGTGGATGAAGATACTCCCTTGCTCTGGGTTCTTCGCGATGAGCTTGGTCTGACCGGAACGAAGTTTGGATGTGGACGGGGACTGTGCGGTTCGTGTACGGTTCATATGAATGGTGAACCCACCCGCTCATGCATGACCAGTGTCGAATATGTTGAAGGAAACGATATCACCACCATCGAAGGCCTTTCGCAAGATGTAACTCATATCGTTCAGAAAGCGTGGATTGCGGAAGAAGTTCCTCAGTGTGGCTATTGTCAATCCGGACAAGTCATGACCGCCGCCGCATTACTTGAACGTAACCCCAACCCTTCCGATCAGGATATTGATATGGGGATGAAAATGAATCTTTGCCGTTGTGGAACTTATCAGCGAATCAAGAAAGCTATACACCGGGCTGCAGATGAGATGAAATGAGCAACTCAGTATCCAGAAGAGATTTTCTCAAAGTGACATCATCAGCAGGTGCCGGACTGATGATGAGTGTTTACCTTCCTGGAAAACCCCGTTTCAAATCTGCAGCCTCGGACAGTTTTGAACCTAACGTCTGGATCAAAATTTCACCGGATAATAAGGTTATCATCACCCTAGCGAAGTCAGAGATGGGCCAGGGAGTCAAGACAGCTTTGCCCATGATTGTGGCTGACGAATTAGATGCAGACTGGCAAAATGTAGAAGTGGTTCAGGCTGATGCCCACCCTGATAAATACGGCGGTATGATGACGGTTGGAAGCAGAAGTGTAAGAGGCGGTGCCTGGATGCGACTACGGGAAACAGGGGCCACTGCCCGTGAGATGCTTGTCTCCGCTGCCGCAAAACGATGGGGGGTTGACTCGGCATCCTGCCGGACAGAAAACAGCTCTGTTTATCACGATGCATCGAACAGGACTCTGACATACGGCAATCTCATATCAGATGCATCAGGGCAAAAAGTCCCCAAGAAACCACAGCTGAAAGACCCTTCCCAGTTTAAGTACATTGGCAAATCCATACCTCAGATAGATACACCGGACAAGGTAAGCGGGAAAACTGTTTTTGGACTGGATGTGCGGCTCCCAGACATGCTTTATGCAACCGTCGTTCATCCGCCGGTTTTCGGCGCTTCCGTAAAGAGTTTTGATGATCGGGAAGCAATAAAAGTCGCCGGTGTAAAGAAAGTGTTTCAGGTCTCTCTGGGTGTGGCGGTGGTGGCCAAAAGTACATGGGCCGCCTTCAAGGGTGCCAGGGCACTCCAGATCAAATGGGACAACGGTAATTTTTCCATGGATACAAAGGACATTTCAAAAAGCTTCCGGGACTTGGCCAAAAAAAGGGGTGTAGTAGCCCGAAATGACGGGAATACAGAAAAGGCCATGAAGAAAGTTGACAGACATCTGGAAGCGGTCTATGAGGTACCCTATCTGGCTCACGCCACTATGGAGCCCATGAACTGCACGGCCCATGTAAAGCAGGGTCGCTGCGAACTATGGGTTCCCACACAGAATCCCCAGGGATCCCAGCGGACGGCCGCCCAGCTCACTGGTTTTTCCAATGATCAGGTCACAGTTCACGTGACCCAGTTGGGGTGCGGCTTTGGCCGGAGAAGCAGAACAGATTTTATCCAGGATGCCGTTGAAACAGCCATGAAGGTCGACGCTCCTGTGCAGGTCGTCTGGACAAGAGAAGAGGATATGCAGCACGATTACTACCGGCCTGCCACTTACAATATTTTAGAAGCAGGACTCGATAAAGCGGGTGAACCTGTAGCTTGGAATCACCGTGTGGTGGCACCACCCATCGGCAGAAGGGGAGGCCCCAACAGCTTGGATCGTTCTTCTGTTAACGGTGCATCCAACCTGCCCTACGATATCTCCAATATCTTTGTGGACTATTGCAGATCCGATATTCCCGTTCCCGTTGGTCACTGGCGCTCGGTAGGTCCTTCACAGAATACGTTTATTACGGAAAGTTTTATCGATGAAGTCGCCTTTGCTGCTGGAAAAGATCCGTTTGAATACAGAAGAAAACTGCTGAAAAACCAGCCAAGACTCCGAAATGTTCTGGAACTGGCCGCTGAAAAATCTAGTTGGGGGGGGAAACTTCCCAAAGGCCTCGCAAGGGGAATAGCCATAGTGGAAGATAAGGGAAGCATTTGTGCACAGGTTGCAGAAATCTCTATTGAAAAGAGTCAAGTGAAAGTTCACCGTGTCACCTGTGCTCTTGATTGTGGTCAGGTAATTCATCCTGGAATTGTAAAATCACAAACTGTCGGCTCTGTGGTGTATGGACTGTCCGCTGCCCTCTATGGCGAGATCACCATCAAAAAGGGGAAGGTAACCCAGAACAATTTTGACGACTATCCTCTCCTTGGTATTCATGAAATGCCTAAGGTAGATGTTCACCTGGTAGACAGCAATGAAGAGCCAGGTGGGGCAGGTGAGCCGGCCGTACCACCTGCAGCTCCCGCTGTTACAAATGCAATCTTCGCTCTCACTGGACAAAGGATACGGAGTCTGCCAGTTTCCCTTAACGGGATGAGAACTATGTAGTCCAGAAAAACCTCTTTTTCCTTGGAAGAGGTGGCTTTAGGCAGTCCTTTTTGCTTTATTGTAAACCTGATCCTAATTACAACTGTTCTTACTATCCGTTGGAAATGGGTGAAATTTCTTTTTAACCTTTTACCTTATTGCTCCATCAAAGGAGCAAATGATAGATGAAGGACGGCGACCTTGTAATACGGTTTCAAAATGGAGAAGAACAGGCATTTGATGAGCTGGTTAGAAAACATTACCCTACAACACTCAACTTACTCGTCCGCCTTGCCGGGAACAGAATGGACGCCGATGACCTTTGCCAGGAGACGTTTATTCGCGCCTACCGCAGTCTCAGGAAATTCAAGGCTAAATCGCAGTTTTCAACATGGCTTTACCGAATCGCTGTTAATGTGGCCAACACTCACCACAGAAAGGAAAAAACGAGGCAGTTTCTCTCATTTGGCCACGACCCGGAAGCCATTGCTGCTGCTGATCCTATTGAACCCCGTAAATTGGATCCGGAGATGTGGGATGCTATTAACAGCTTGCCACAGAAACAAAAAATGGTATTAACATTGAGAATATTTCAGGAACTTCCCTTTAAAGTGGTTGCCAGCATTTTGAATATGAGTGAAAACAGTGCAAAGGTGAATTATCACCACGCCATTGAGCGACTTAAGGAAAGATTAGGAGAAAAAGAGTAATGTCGATCGAGAGACGGATCAATTCCCTGAAGGGTCGTTCTCATGAATCGGGTGATGCCGAATCTTTCCTAACTAATCTGAAAGGTGAGATAATTCAACGGGACCGCCGCCGGCAGAACATTATAAATTCTGTTTCCGGTCTGATCGTGGCACTGGCTATGGGGGTAGGAATATATATCAACAATCCCACTGTCGATTCAACCTTTGCCACAGTAGATGTGTCTGAGATAATTATTGATCTGAGTGACCAGCCGGACTCAATCACCGTTTTTGATGATGAAGAATTCATTGTAGCATCAATGGATTATCTCATTGGTGGTACAGAATTGATAAGTACCGGTTGGTCAATTATTGAAGATCTTTCACTGTATAATTACCTGGAAACAGGAGCAAAGATATCTCAGGAGGAACGGTCATGAAAAGAACCATAATAGCATTTATAACCCTCAGTTGTTTGCTGACAGCCCAGCCCCGACCTGGAAGTCCTCCTCCCATGACACCTCTCCAGGATCATCGTCGCGGGAATCGGCTGGAAATGATGAAAATGTGGCAGCTTACGGAAAGGTTGGCGCTGACTGAAGAACAGGCCAGTAAATTTTTTCCGAGGTACAATGCCCTAGAGAAGGAGCTTAGAGAACTTGGTACGGAGCAGCGGGAGCTACTTGGTGAAATGAGAAAAATGATGGGTGAGGACAAGGAGGTCACTGATAAGGATCTGAAAAGAATTACCAAAAAGGTGTCCGAACTGGAGCAGCAGAAAATTGATAGAAAACAGGATTTTTTTGAAGACCTGGATGACTTTCTTTCCCCAGGCCAGCGTGCCAAGTACTACGGTTTTGAACTGTGGTTTAAGGATGAACTCCGCCGGGGATTGCGAGAAAGGGGGAAAATGGGGCCGCCTAAAAAACCTGGTGACTGGAAAAAAGATATGAAGCGACAAAAGAAGTGGAATGAGCCTCGCCGCTGGTAAGAGTTGAATAGATTAATACAATCTTTATTTTAGAGGGAGAAAAACGGAACGAGATGTTCCAAAACTCAGAAATTGAAGATGGCCCTAGAATATTTACTGCTTTTAACAGCAATACATTAAATTTCACAGTAGTAAAAGAGAGATAATGGTTTACCTTATAAACTCGAGAATATGAAAAGGAAATCAAGTGCGTAGGATAACTATCATAGTAACATTTCTCTGTTTTACAGTTTTATCAGCTCAGCCCCATGGTCGACGAGGTATGCAGCGCCAGCAGATGAAGGATGCACCTAAAATAGGCGTCGTTTATGGAACAGTTGTGGATTCCGCATCGGGTCTTCCGGTCCCTTATGCGTCCGTTTATGTCATCAGTCAGCGGGGCGGAACCATTGTTACAGGCGGCATTACCAAAGAGACAGGTGAATTTCACATCACAGAAATTCCGTTGGGGCGGTATATGATTGTTGTGGAATATATTGGTTACGGCAAAAAAGAGCTGGGTCCCCTCACCTTTTTACCCTTTGGGGATAACAAGACCACTCACGACCTGGAGACCATTCCAATGGTTCAGAAAGTTTTGGAGATGGGGGAAGTTCAGGTGATGGGTGAACGCCCCATGTTTATCCAGACTGCCCAGAAGCGGGTCTTTTCTGCGGAAGAAAATACCCTCTCAACAGGAGGATCGGCCATTGATGTTCTGCGCCAGGTTCCCGGTGTAGAAGTGGACATGGATGACAATGTGAGCCTACGGGGGAGTTCCCAGGTGAACCTCATGATTGACGGAAAACCGTCCACCATTGCCGGCGGTGATGTAAAATCGCTTTTGCGGAGCATTCCAGCTGCCAACATTGCCGACGTAGAAGTGATGACCAATCCCGGTGCCAAGTATGATCCGGAAGGGATGGCCGGTATCATTAACATTGTTTTGAAAGAAAACAAGTTTGCCGGTCTGAACGGCAATTTTAATTCCAGTGCTGATTCCAGGGGTGGAAAAAATATTTCCGGACAGGTTAACTGGCGTACCATCACTTTCAATACCTTTGCAAATGTGGGCGTTCGGCAAAGTGTCCGTCAGTTCTCAGGCAACTCTTACCGCATTTTTCAGTTTGATTCCTATAACAATATACTCGACCAAAATAATGAGGGTGACCGAAACGGGGATAACCTGTTTCTGAAAACGGGGTTTGAATATTTCATTGATCCCATGCAATCCGTGGCCTTTTCTGCCACTCTTAACGGCGGTGATGGGATTAATGATAATCTGACTACTACTTCAGAAAGCGGTCTTTTTGATTCTGAATATTACCGAGATACTGACGGTCTCAGTGACAGGGGTGGTTACGATATCAACTTTAATTATGACAAGAAATTCAAGAATCCTAAACAGAAGCTTACTTCATTTGTTCGTTACTCTTCAGGGGGGAGTGACGGCTCCAGTGAATACTGGACAACACCTCAGTCCGGTTTTGAGGAAGTTGTAGACCCAAACAAAGCAAAAAATGGAAATGAAGGAGCGGATACCAACTTTGATCTAAAAACTGATTATGTTCATCCTTTTGAAAACGGCAATGTTTTGGAAGTCGGTTTTAACAGCAGGTTGCGAACGCGGGACGACAGTCAACTGGCCTACATTTTTGATGATGGTAACGGAATCTTCGTTGATGACAGCCTCTACACTAATCAATTTCTCTACGACGAGAATATAAATGCTGCCTATGTCCAGTATACCACGACTATAGGTATTGTGGGCATGACCCTGGGGGGTCGGTATGAAAATGTATCCATGAACTCAGAGCTGGTAAATACCCACGAAAAATTTGAAAACCCCTACAACAGTTTTTTCCCTAGTCTTTCCCTCTCAGCCGGTGCACCTCAGCTTTTGCAAGTTCAGGCCAGCTATTCCAAGCGGGTAAACCGTCCCCGCTCCCGGCAGCTGAACCCTTTTACCACCCGTCAGGATATGCAAAACATGCGAGCGGGAAATCCCTTCCTGAAACCGGAATACATTGATTCTTACGAGATTAATATTGGCCGTTTCTCAAGAGGTTTTTCAGTAACCGTGGGTCCTTATTACCGTTATACCAAGGATAAGATCGAGCGATACAAAGAGGTTACAGACAGGGGTGTGTCCATTGCCACTTATGAGAATATCAGTGAACAGGAAAGCAAAGGGTTGGAATATACTTTAATTGGTTCTTTGGGTATGAAATATAGGCTCATGTTGAATGGAAGTGTCTACTGGGATGAAATCAATACAGACATTTTCGGGGAAGATTACAACAGGACTGCAAAGGGCCAGCGGTACAGTATTAACACAACCTGGAACATGAACCCGACGACGGAAATGATGTTCTTCATGTTTTATATGCCAGCGCGGGATATTCCTATCGGCAAAATGGGGTCCATGTCTTTCTCCGCCGTGTCGTTGAAAAAGAAGTTCCTTGATGAGAAACTGAATGTTTCAGTTCGGATGGGAGACCCATTTAACCTGACAGGATTCCATTTCGAAACTTGGGGTGAAAACTGGTCCCAAGAGGCCAACAGAGACTTTTTTAGTCGAACCTTTACTCTCTCTTTGGAATATCGCTTTGGAAAGATGGAAGACCGGAGCCGTTTCAGCCGGCAGGGAATGGAAAACGGCAACAGGGACGACTTCGAGATTTATTAAGGTCGGTATTCCCTCTGTTATTTTTCGCCTGAACAGTTTCCTAACGGCCTCATCTCTTTCTAAATTAATCTTATCATGAGCGATTTTTCGGCTGTGCTTGAGCGTTGGGAGCCGGTTATAGGTCTTGAGGTTCACGCTCAGCTCTCCACACAGACAAAAATGTTTTGCGGTTGCCGTAACAGTTATGGTGCTCCGCCCAACAGTCATACATGCCCAACCTGCCTTGGATTACCTGGCGCTCTGCCTGTAGCTAATGAACAAGCTGTAGATTTTGCCTTGCGGTTGGGTCTTGCGGTGGGGAGTGAAATCACACAACTTTCACGCTTCGCAAGAAAAAATTATTTTTACCCGGACCTCACCAAAGGTTATCAAATATCACAATACGACGAACCTCTTTGTGTTGGTGGGCAGGTGACTATTCGTTGGGGAGACGAGATAAAAGATATAGCCTTAACCCGTATTCATATGGAGGAGGATGCAGGCAAATCCATCCATGCTGAGAACGGAAGTGGCACCAAAGTCGACTTTAACCGATGCGGTGTTCCTTTGGTGGAAATTGTATCAGAACCAGTAATTCGATCTCCTGAAGAAGCAAGGGCTTACCTAGTTCGACTTAAACAGATACTTGAATATCTTAATATCTGTGATTGCAACATGGAAGAGGGGAATCTCCGATGTGATGCCAACATCTCTGTCCGGCCCTTAGGTGAGAGTAAGTTTGGTGTAAAAACAGAGATGAAAAATATGAATTCATTCCGAGGTGTAGAACGGGGGTTGACCAGCGAAATTGTGCGTCAGGCTCAGGTGCTTGATGAAGGGGGAGAAGTGGAGCAGGTTACACTTCTTTGGAATGAAGCTGAACAAAAAGCAGAAGTAATGCGTTCTAAAGAAGAGGCACATGACTATCGTTATTTTCCCGATCCCGACTTGGTACCCCTTTCTGTGAGTGATGACAGTTTGCACTCGATCCGTTCATCGCTTGTGGAGATGCCTTATGAGAGAGAGGAACGTTTTGTTAATCAGTACGGTCTCCGGCTGGAGGATGCATTGGTTCTCACTTCTGAAAAATTGCTGGCTGACTACTTTGAGGAGACGGTCTCAGCCGGAGCCGAACCGGCGGAGGCTACCAAATGGATAATGGTGGAAGTGCTCAGTATCATCAAAGATGGAGGGATGTCTGTATCGTCGTTTCCCGTTACGCCTGATCAATTTGCCGGGCTGTTGAATTCTGTAAAGAATGGTACTGTCAATGTTGCTACGGGAAAAGATATCTTGCGGAAAATGGTGAAGAGTGATCTGACAGCGGCTGAAATAATCAAAAAGGAAGGTCTTGTTCAAGTGTCTGATGAAAGTGCGCTCAGTGAAGCGGTGGCTCAGGTGGTGGCCAATAACCCTGATGAACTGGATAGATACAGAGAAGGGAAAAAAGCGCTATTCGGTTTTTTCATGGGTGAGGTGATGAAAGTTACTGGTGGCAAGTCCGATCCTAAAGTGGTGAAAAAACTGCTTACCTCCTCTCTGGAGTCTGACTAATTTGACGGAACTTGCCATCCTGAACGGAGTAAAAAATGAGTTATGTGCTATTTCGATCACTGCAAATTTTGGCTCTCCTTTCAGTGCTTTCGGGACTCTATATCGGTGTACGTGATCGAAATCTCATACTCGAAGTTCAGGCCCTTACCGGTGGAGCAGCACTTTTTTACGTCGCATACTGGGCGAATGAGCGGTGGGGAAAGCAATAATCAGAATTTGTTTATACATTATACCAACACTTAATTAGGAATCGGGAGGAAAATAACATGGCAATCTGGGATAATATCAAAAAGAATATAAAAGAGGTTGGGAGTGCTGCCGCTGAGAAAGCTGAGGAACTGGGTAAAGTTGCTGCCACCAAGACCGAAGAGTTGACTAAAGTCGGTAAGGCAAAACTGGAAATCCATCAGCTGGAACGGGATATGGACAAATGTTTTGCTGGTCTTGGCCGCTACGTTTTTGATTCTACGGAAAGTGAGAATGTCTCCAACTTTACCGGAAACGATAAGTTTTTGAAGTTTGTAGGGGAGGCAAAGGATATTAAGGAAAGGATTGCCAATAAGGAAGAGCGCCTTGAGGAGATCAAGGATGAATACAGTTCAAGTAAGGAGGAAGAGGAGACTACCGAATCTTCAGACTAGTTTGACGGTTTAGGTCAGGGTTTCCGTCTGGCTTTTGGTTTCTAAGAAAACAAGTGACTCTCTCGGTCATTCCCTCGCTGTTTATTTCAGCGAGATAGAGAATACTGAGCCCTTGGATCCCGAGGAAGAGATCAGGCTAGCTAAGCTTGTTCGGAAAGGGGATAAAGAGGCGCTCAACAAACTGATTAACGCCAACTTGAAGTTTGTTGTGTCCGTGGCGAACAAATACCGCGTTACGGGGATTCCTCTGGAAGATCTCATAAATGAGGGCAATATCGGTCTCATCAAAGCGGCTTACCGCTTTGACGAAACGCGGGGTTTTAAGTTTATATCCTACGCCGTCTGGTGGATAAGACAGTCCATCCTTCAATTTATTGCGGATCAAGGGAGAGTGGTGCGTATACCGGCGAATGTAGCCAATGCCGTAACCAAGATGAAAAGACGGACCGAAGAGTTAGAGCATTCACTGGAGAGGATGCCCACAATAGGGGAACTGGCTGAAGTGATGGAGATAACGAAACAGGAAGCTGAAGAACTTGTGCAGTTCAATACTAGAAGCCTCTCTACTGACCAGCCCGTGGGGGATGATGAAAAGAAATCATTGCGCGATCTCCTAAAATCGGAAGATAGCCGTCCCGAGGCCCAGATCATGAAGGAGTCGCTCACTGAAGAGATCAAGCGGGTGCTGAATACAATCCCGGAGCGGGAGGCGATGATTATTGAATACTATTTTGGAATTGACCTAGACCGTCCTCTGACGCTCGAAGAAATTGGAGACCAGTTGAGACTTACCCGGGAGAGAGTCAGGCAATTGAAAGAACGTGCTATAAAACGGCTCCAGCACGCAACCAGGGCCCATCTGCTTCGGGCATTCTTGGGCTGATTTTCTTTGGATAATTAGTCTGATATCATAAGATTCGCCTGAGACTACCTCGAATATCATGTCTTTATTTAGTGGAAAGGGGAACACACGCGGCGGGATGCGCTTTGTCGTTATTAGAGATGATAACGATGTAAATGTACACCAATGGTCGCTTTCACAGAGTACAGTGATTATTATATCTGTGATTGCCATTGTTCTCTCAGCTTCAGCTCTTTTCTTTACAACTGAATTTCTGACCCGGTATCTTTACCAGGCGAAACTTCAGGAGGTGCGGGAAAAAAATCAGTCTCTCGTCACTGTTCTCACAGACTTGCAAACCAGTCTTGATCAAATGCAACAAGATATGGAGGAACTGGAAGAAAAAGACCAAGCCTTAAGAACTTATGCCAATCTGCCTCTAATCGATCAGGATATTCGCCGGGTTGGTGTAGGAGGATATACCGCGAATCAAACCTCAAATCTTGAGACACTGATTCCGGGTATTGATGCGAAAATATCAGATATTGAAATGAATATCAGCGAATTACGCCGAAAGGTCCGTCTTGAGAAAGAGAGCTACACAACTATCTACAATACTATCAAGGATAATTCACAGCGTCTCTCATCAATCCCGTCTATCCGGCCCATTGAGGGTGGGTATTTGAATACAGGTATGGGTTACAGAAACGATCCTTTTTCCGGAGAAATGCGATTCCACCATGGGCTGGATATTTCTGCCAATAAGGGAACGCCCATCTATGCCACCGCCGATGGGAAAGTTGTCTCAGCCGGTAAGCTGGGCAATTATGGCAAAACTATAAAAATAAATAACAGCCACGGTTATCGTACCTTTTTTGCTCATTTGGACAAGATACTGGTGAAGCGCGGTCAGGATATTAAGCGGGGAGATCTGATTGGTCAAGTAGGGAACACAGGAAGATCCACTGCTAGTCATCTTCACTACGAAGTGCATTATTTCGGGACACCCCAGGATCCCGAACACTATTTTTTAGCCCGTAATCTCAAATAAAATAAGAGTCATCTCGCGGAACGAGGTTCTTGACTCTCTTTCAGACGGGGGAGTAACTTTACCTAAATGAAGCGATATTATATGGAGACCTATGGCTGCCAGATGAATGTGGCAGATTCTGAACTTGTGGCCGGCATGATGGAGAAGAGCGGTTTCGCCGAATCAGACTCCGAGTCCGGTGCCGATGCTGTTTTTCTCAATACATGTGCAATTCGGGAGCATGCTGAGGACAAGATACATTCCCGCCTGGGAAAGCTCAGAATGCTTAAGAGCGAAAATCCGGGAATGGTAATCGGCATTATGGGCTGTATGGCTCAGCACGTGAAGGATAACATTCTTCAAAATAAACCATATGTAGATTTTGTGTTGGGCCCGGACTCATACCGCCGGATACCTGAACTTCTTTGCCGTCATGAAGAGACCAGTGCTTCCGTTGTTGACACGCGTCTCTCTCGGTTTGAAGTGTATGAAAATCTCTATCCTTCCCGCCAGGAAGGGATCAATGCGTGGATCTCCATCATGCGGGGATGTGACAAGTTCTGTACATTCTGCATCGTCCCCTTCACCCGGGGACGAGAGAGGAGCCGTCCTGTGGAGAGTATTGTGGAAGAGGTCCGGCAGGCGGTGGATCACGGTTTTGTAGAGATTACACTTCTTGGTCAGAATGTGAACTCCTACCGACACAGCGATGCCCGTTTCCCGGAACTCCTTGATGCTGTTGCCCAGGTTCCTGGTGTGATGAGAATCCGCTTCACATCCCCTCATCCGGAGGATGTTGATGACGATATGCTTTTTGTCATTCGGGATCACGCCAACATCTGCAATTCAGTCCACCTTCCGCTACAGGCCGGTGCTGACAGAATTCTGCAAAGAATGAATCGAACCTACACCCAGGCTCAATTTCTCTCTTTGACGGAGCGGATCCGGAACATTCTGCAAGGTTGCGGCATATCTACAGATATTATTGCAGGCTTCCCCGGTGAGACGGAGGAAGAATTCGATGAGACGTTAGCTGTCATGGAAAAAGTAAAATTCGATTCGGCATTTACTTTCAAGTATTCTTCAAGACCCGGTACCAAAGCCGCCGAATACAGCGATCATATTTCTGAAGAAGTGAAAGAGGTCCGTTTGGCAAAACTTCTCGATCTTCAACATGAACATACGCTCTTCAGAAACAGGCAGGAGATCGGGAAAACGGTGAATGTGCTCGTTGAGAAGGAAAGCAAGAAGTCTTCAAGCGAATGGGCCGGAAGAACCGATAACAACAAATGGGTCATCTTTCCCAAAGGCTCAGCTGAGATATGTGATTTTGTGGATGTTACAATCATTGATGCCCGGGGCGTCTCTCTGTTCGGAGAAATTATTCAAGTAGGAAAAAAATCTCATGCGGTTGTTTAAGGCTCTATTGAGTATTGTGGTACTTTTGGGGCTTCTCATGGTTTTGGTGAAGAATACCGAACCGGTAGCTATTGATCTTCTTGTGAGGCAATTTGAGAATGTTCCTGTTGCCGTTGTTATTCTTATAACTGTTGGTGTGGGCATTTTTATCGGTTATGCCTTGGCTTTATCCGTGATCATGACAAGCAAGGCTGAGGCACGTCTGCTGAGAAACGAAAACAAGAAAGTGTCAGACGAAATCAACTCTCTCAGGAACATTGCTGTTGATGAAGGGGTCTACGAGGATGACGACGAGGAAGAATAGTGGATCTGCTAGGCAGACTTTTCCGCCGGAAAAAAGATTCACAATTTCTTTATACAGAAGCTCTGGAGTGTCTTCTTCAGGGTGAGACTAACGACGCATTCACCAAACTACGGGAACTTGTCCGGGAAGATACTGAGAATGTCCAGGCCTACCTGAAACTGGGGGACATCTTCCGGGAACGGTCCCAGACCGACCAGGCCATTAAGATTCATCAATCTCTTACTTTCCGGAGGCGGCTCTCATCTGCCGTGAAGAGGGAAATCTACGCCAGCTTGGCCAGGGACTATTCAGCATCGGGGCGGTACGACAGATCTGAGGAACATGCTAGCCGTGTCTTGAAGTTGGACAAGAAAAACCGGTGGGCTCTCGAATTTCTGATTGACATCAGTGAAAAGCAGAAAAAGTGGGAGAAAGCTTCAAAATATTTGCGCCGCTTGGAAAAAGTGACTCGTGAAGAAAGGCCCAATAGGCACGCTTTTTACTTCCTGATGCAAGGGCGGGATAGGGAAGAGGACGGCTTGTTTCAGGAAGCAAAAGGTTTTTATAATAAGGCTATATCGGCAGACGATTCATTTGCTGATGCATATCTCTACCTTGGGAATCTTGCCGAGGATGAGGGGAACCTTGATGAGGCTGTTGCACACTGGACAACATTTGCGGAAAAATCAGCAGGAGGTGGCAGACAGATTTACGGTAGACTGGAAAAGGCCCTCTTTGAACTAGGAAGGTTTGGTGAGACAGAGGAGTTCTACCGTGAACTGAGTGAAAAAGATTCCAGTAATATGGATGCATTTTCCGGGCTCATCAATGTGCTGGCGGCGAAGGGTGAGTTTGATGAGGGCATTGCAATTGTAGATGATCTTACGAACCGAAATGGTCAGTCCGTAAGAATTCGCCTGGCGCGGCTGAAGCTGGAACTCCGGAAACGACAAGAGGATGAACTGTCCAACGAAGTGGACGAAATTGTCTCCCTCATGCACGGGGGACGCTGATGTAGTCATGATCAGGCCTTTTTCAATTATGCTCTCTTTTTCTTTGTTGGTCATGCCGGTATGGTCACAGGATTTTTCCGATCTGTTTCGAGAAATAGAGTCGGGCCACTTGGATGCTGTGAGAGCTCGCATTCCTCAGCTGATGGAGGAATATCCAGGCAATGATACTGTTATTTTTCTATCGGCCCTTGTGAAGGAACGGGCGGAAGAAGCTGTCATTACCTATAAATCTCTTATCCAGAACTATCCCGATTCACCCTTTGCTGATGATGCTATCGCAAAGGTAGGTGAATATCTCTACGCCCGGGGACTTTATACGCAATCCAGCAGAGAGTTGGCTAGGCTACCTAGAGTCTATCCCAATTCTGAGCATCTTCAGCGGGTCATCGATCTTCAGATCAATTCTCTCTTGGCCATTGGTGAAACTGACAGTGCGAAATACTATATTCAGAGTTATGGGGCGAGATTTCCCTCTCACGATTTCAACTACGATTTTTCTTCTGAGCGGCCCCTGGCCAGTCGGCCCCTGGGTGACACTGCACCTTCACCGCTCTCTGAAGGGATGAAACGGGCCGGTGCTTCTCCGGCGGTTTCAGTGCCACAGCGCTCTCAGACTGCCAGTGAACCTGCTGTCTCAAATTCAAAGGCCAACGAGCCACAGCCCGGGAGAAAGCTGCCTCCACCGGAAAACATGGCACCGCCACCGCCTCCAAGACCGTTTGTGGTTCAGGTTGGGGCCTTCGGCGCACGGCAAAATGCTCTTCGGCAGGTTCAGCGACTCCAGCAGAGCGGATATGACGCTGAGGTGTGGCCTGTGACGGTGAAGGGAAAAAGTCTATATGCGGTTCAGGTGATCCGTTTCGGCAATCGGACAGAAGCGGAGTCCGCCGGAAAAAAATTGAAAAAAGATTTGGGCTTTAATTATTTGGTGGTCAGACGCCCGGAGTAGCTCTGTTTGTGATTAGATGACCACGATAGCCATTATCTAAATTATCTAATCCACTTGAAAATGGGAATGATTGCGTGGCTGGTGCCCGCCACGGTCTTCAAAACCGTCGTCCCGCCGGAGAGGTGGGAGGTGAGTTCGATTCTCACACGTTCCCGCTAATGGTTAGGTAACCTACCTTACTTCTATTCTACCGTAGCAGATACGGGCTCCAGTTGTTTACTGGTAAGGCGGGAATTCAGAGGATTAAGTCTTTGAGTCAGTTCCCCGTCTAGCGCCTCCAAGTGCCCGTCCAGTTCGGCTGACAGTTCACCGAAAACCTTGTAAGCACCATCCGTCGGTTTAGCATCACCGTTCTCCACACTTCGGCGGAGAGAGGCGAGGCGGTTATTCAAACGTATTGGGAAGTTCAGAGGATCCTGTCCACTCTCATTTTTTGTCTGATAAAGTGCTTCTTCGATCTTTGTAAGGTTTCCCATAAGGTCGGAGGACATCTTTCTAATCCTCCGGTCATTTGTCTTTTCCAACCGGTCATCGATCTGATCGCGGATGTGACGAATCTGTATGACCGCCTCATTGGCGGCGGAAGTTCTGTCCCTGATTTGTGAGGCGAGCTGGAACTGTTCCCGAAGATCCTGCTCCGTCACACCTTCCAGGCGCGGATCCATTTTTACGTTGAACTTGGCTGATTTTGTTATGCCATTCACGGTTACCCGTGCCTCGTAAGTTCCAGGAGGTGCCTTGGGACCATTTTGAGGCCGGCCGCTCCAGATGATAATCCCCTCAAACATGGTAGCACCTTTGTAACGCAAATTCCATTCCCACCTGTTCAGACCTTTGGCGGTAGTGGGTGGACCGGTGGTGCGAGTCCGGTACCAGGGGTTAACTTCCGTTTCCTTTTTCGCTATCGAGTCACCTATCACTGAAATCACCAGGTTACCTTCTGAATCATAGATCTCAGTCTTAACCGAATCCACTTCTTCTCCTAGATAGTATTGGAGTGCAGCTGTCTGCGCGCTGCGAACGGCGTCGTGAGGATTGAACAATGTCAGCGATTCCACTGCTGTTCGGTCTGAGTATTCTCTTAGAGGGTCATAGTCGTCCAGAATCCAGAAGCCTCTGCCGTGAGTTCCCAAGACCACATCGGAATTTTTTAGTTGGAGATCCCGGATAGGTGTATCAGGCAAATTGAGCTGGATGGATTGCCAGCTGTCCCCAGCGTCGAATGAGACGTAGACGGCATGCTCCGTGCCGAGAAACAGGAGCCCCTCTTTCACGGAATCTTCCCGGACTGCGCGGGCAAAGTGACCATTCGCAACACCGTTCACAATTTTTGTCCAGGTTTTGCCGTAATCCCGTGTTCGCCAGACATAAGGTGCTCGGTCGTCTACCTGGTACCTGTTTGCAGCCACATAGGCGGTGCCTGGTGTGTGGGAAGATTCTTCAATGATGGAGATCCGGGAGAACTTTGGCATATCGGGCGGGGTGATCTTTGTCCAGGTGTTACCGCCGTCCCGGGTGATGTGCATCAGTCCGTCATCGGAACCAGCCCAGATTGTATTAATATCGTGCTGAGACGGTGTCAGGGCAAAGACAGTGGCATAAATCTCGGGCCCGTTCATATCCATGGTGATGAGTCCACCGGTGGGGCCGAGGGTAGATGGGTCAGCGTAGGTCAGATCAGGACTGATCTTTTTCCAGCTCTGCCCGTCATCTTCCGAAAGCCAGACATGCTGGGAACAGGTATAAAGCTTGTTATCATCCAACGGGGAAAAGACAATGGGGAAGGTCCACTGCCACCGCTCGGGAAGAGCGCTTGCCGGTTCTCCTGAGAAAAAACGGGGGTAGACCTGAATATCCCTAATCTGCCCCGTCGAGCGGTCGTAACGTGTTAATAGCGCGCCCTGGCTACCGGCATAAAAAATATCCAGCTTGGACGGGTGCTGCGTAATGTAGCCACTTTCACCGCCGCCGGCTGAATAGTACCAGCCGTGGTTGGGTCCCCGGGCTTGCATATTGTTCCAACCGTCACTCGGGACACAAACAGTACTGTTGTCCTGCTGGGCACCGCAGACGTGGTAGGGGAAGTCGTTGGTGACATTTACATGATAGAGCTGGGTGGTGATATAATCCTGTTCCGTCCAAGTTTCGCCGCCGTTGATGGAGACGTTTCCTCCGCCGTCATTGGAGTTCGTCATCCGTTTGGGGTCGTTGGGATCAATCCAGAGATCGTGTTGATCGCCGTGGGGGGTACTGATCTGGGTATCGAATGTGACACCGCCGTCCATCGATTTGTAGAGACGGGTGTTGAGGGCGTAGACCGTTTCCCTGTCCCACGGATCAGCCACAATACGTGAATAGTAAAAATGACGTTGACGGATTTTCCTATCGTCATTGGTTCTTTCCCAGCTTTTTCCTCCATCATCGGAGCGGAAGACGCCACCTTCCGGTGCTTCAACTATAGCCCAGACACGATTAGCATCAGCAGGAGAGACTGTCATACCGATCTTACCTATGGGCCCTTCCGGCATACCAGGATTCTTGGTCAATTCTGTCCATGTATCTCCACCATCGGTTGATTTATAAATACCGCTAAATGGCCCGCCACCCCACATTTTCCAGGCTCTTCTGTAGACTTGCCAAAGAGAGGCGTAGATCACTTTAGGATTTGTTCTATCAATGGAAATGTCAACACCTCCCGCCTTAGGGCTTTTATAAAGAATTTTCTCCCAGCTATTGCCGCCATCTTTGGAACGGAAGATGCCTCTCTGTTCGTTGTCACCATAGGGGTGTCCCAGTGCTGCTACATAAACAATGTCCGGATCGGTGGGATGAATTCGGATTCGGGCTATGGCCTGTGTTTCTCGAAGACCAACGTGGCGCCAGGTTTCACCACCGTCTGTTGATCTGTAGACGCCGTCACCCTGAGTGATGGAGCCGCGAAGCTGCGTCTCCCCACCGCCAATGTAAACAATGTCGGGGTTGGTTTCCG
>Ga0208274_1000436_pt1 | contig 21585 bp, 20 predicted proteins | sample ETNtaG_22_FD_185755 | JGI IMG/M metagenome (GOLD analysis project Ga0208274, IMG submission 185755) | Marine microbial and viral communities from oxygen minimum zone, Eastern Pacific Ocean - ETNP201306SV43 (SPAdes) (version 2) | ecosystem: Environmental > Aquatic > Marine > Oceanic ... | reverse complement strand
TTGAGCCGCGGTATTTTGCCTCTGAAAGAAAATGAGCATCAGCGGTACGGGTCATGTTTATGTTTGAACCGGCAACAACCCAATAAGTGCCAAGATACCAATCGGAACTCTCGCAATTTTCCGTCTGATCCCCAAACATCGATGACGAGACGTGCGGAAGATCGTGGTACCATTCATAATAGCTACAGTAAATACCGCCCAGAATATTGTTATACCTGTGCCCTGAAATGAAGCTGAGCAAGCTCATGGCCGGGATAGGTGAAAAGTTGGCCATGTGGTCAGGTCCATACTTTTTGATGGTGTGAATCTGGCCTGCTGCGACTAGTTCAGTCGCCTGGTCCCAACTTACTCTCTTCCAACCCCCTTTGCCTCTTGCAGATTTGTATATCTTTGACTTCTCTTTATCTTCAACGACGCTTGCATATGCTTCAACAGGATCTTTGCCGCTGTTGAGTTCTTCGGTATAAAAATCCCACAGCACTTTGCGTACGTAAGGAAACTTGGGCCTTAAGGGGCTGTAAGGATACCAAGAAGCCGTGACTCCTCTCTGGCAACCCCTGGGTTCAACATTCGGGATATCAGGATCAATCTGTGGATAGTCCGTCTTTTGAAGTTCCCAGCAAATGAGTCCGTCCTTTACAAAGACCTCCCAACTACAAGCCATGGAACAATTCACGCCGTGACCTGATCGCACGCTATAGTCGTAGCTCCATCTCTTACGGTAAAATTCCTCCCATGATCTGGAATCCTTTGTCTCATTAAACCATTTCATTATTTAAGCTCCATATTCTTTTTTCCTGCGATAAGCCCTATAAATGTGAGCAAAATTACTCCTAAAATACCTGCGATAATTGTCTGAGTGTAAAAAGAAGATGCTTTAACAGACGCTATCTGAACTTCGGCAGACTCTGTGCTTTTTAGAAAAGCCACTATATGTCCTCTCTCTTCATCAGTGATCCGACGAGGATGGAACAGAGGACCCATTGTCGGGAAAGGAATAGTCTCAAGGATTGTTTCAAGTCCATACTCTTTGAACTTTTGATGCGCGATGGTAAGATCAGGACCCCAAGGACCGCCACCAGAAGCTCCGATGCCCATCACACTATGACAACCTATGCAGGGTGGACCGCCGTTTTCGAAGGGCTTTACACCCATGACTAGATCTTTGCCAATATTGGAATCCCCTTCGACTGTCTCCGAAGATTCATCTCCCCAGTCATCATCGTCATCTCCCCAGTCATCACTATCCTCATCAGAATCAGAAAGCGACAAAGCATAATAGGCAAGTCCCCAATTTTGTTCTTCGGTGTATGTCTCGCCATACGCCGGCATTGGAGTACCACCAATCCCAACATAAAGGGCTCTGTAGATATCACCTACAGTTGAACCACCTTTCATTCTACCGGGAATAGTAAAATCATAAGGAGAGATAGAATATCCCCATGTATCCTGAAGGGTTTTCGCAGATGGGCCATCTCCTTTCCCCGATGAGCCGTGACATGCTCCACAACCTGCATCAACATAGAGTTTTTCACCCATGGCAAGAAGTTCTTCAGTCTTGGAAGGAGGTTTCGGGAACGAAATCGGTTCTGGAGTTTCGCTATCAAACGCGTCAGAGAAACTTTTTACATACGCGACCAAGGTTTTTATCTCTACTTCTTTCAGGTCTTTCTCAAATTCAAATGCGGGCATCAAAGTTCCAGGTATACCCTTGGTAATTGTCCGGGTGATGTCCTCGTCCGTGGGCAAACTGGGTGTAGAACGAATCTTGTAGACACCACTTCTGAAATCCCGGGGCCTGGGGTCAAGGTATTTCGCGGCAAATCCATCTCCTCCACCTACATCGCCATGGCAGACTGAACAATACTCTTTATACAGGGCTGCACCAGATCTCCCGGGGCCTTCCGCCGATTCCAGCCTGGCTACAGACAGTAAGCTGAAGAGAATTAGTCCGAACAATGGTGCTAATAGAAAACTATATCTTGTATTCATGTTAAAAACTTTCCTCATCCATCGGTTTTACTGCCTGTTAATATTTACTTTATCAATCAGTTTATTACCAGAAAGAGAATCGACAGGATTGCATATTTACATGGTGTTGTTAATAATTTTGCCATAATAAAATCCGATATTCGGCTCCTATTGTCTTATAATAAATTATAATTTTATTTCAATATAATTACTATTAAAAATAGTAAATTATATTATTAGCAGTGCTAATAGTATGAAGGGTTCAAGATTACATATAGATATGTTTAAAGTATTTCAGGATCTGGTGGCAACCAAAAGCTTTTCCGGGGCAGCTGAAATTAACTTTATCACCCAGTCAGCTGTGAGTCAGCAGATTTCAGTCCTTGAAGAATATTTTGGCAAGACTTTAATTATTCGTGGAAAAGGAAAGTTCGCCCTGACTCAAGAAGGGGAAATTTTTTTGAAGGGCTGCAAACAAATACTGGAAACTTATCAACTCACACGGGATCAAATGGAAACAGAACCCGGGGTAATTGCCCAAACAGTAAATATTGAATCTGTTTATTCTATTGGATTTTATCATCTGCCACCATTAATAAAATCTTTTATGAAAAAATATAAGCAAACCAACCTTCATATAGAATATAATCGTTCAGACAAAATATACACTAATGTCATCCATGGATTGTGTGACTTCGGAATCGTTGCATATCCATGGCCACATCCATTGGTTGATATTCAATTTACCAAGAATGAAAACCTAGTATTTGTTTGTTCCCCCAAACATAAACTTTCCAAGAAGAAAAAAATTAGCTTTAATAATCTAAATAATATGAATTTCATTGCATTTATTAAGGAAATCCCAACCCGGGGAGCTATTGATACAATCCTAAAAAAATATAATGTTTATGTGAAAACTGTGAAAGAATTTGATAATGTGGAAACCTTAAAACAAACTTTGGAGTTGGGAGACAGTGTGTCCATACTACCAGAAAATACTGTGCAGCAGGAAATAAAAAAGAAAAGCCTTGTGTCAATTCCAATTATGGAAGGACCCTTTTCCCGGGAAACAGGCATCATCACCAGAAAAGATCGTTACCTGTCCAAAATAACTCAAAAAGCCATCCAATGGATCGCTGGCAAGAAATAATTTAGTTCTATCTATAATCTAAAAAGTTATTTCAGATAGAATTGGTCCTTCTTGTTATAAAATATACTGTTTAGTGTCCGTGGTGGAAGCTCCTCGTTTGGTGCGCCAGAAACTGTAACTAATCCATTCTTAATTGGATGTCATACTATCCTAAAAAATTTCCATCTCTATAAATATTCCTGAAGATGAATATGGTGAATTTTCAACATGGATCACACATTTCATAAGGATATAGATATACCTTGCCTACAATTGATGCCTTGTTGCATTTTGGTTATATACTGATTTATTTGTTCGATGATTGAATCAAAATCCAACTTACCAGATAAGTTATCCGCGTGTTTTATATTCTTTATTGCTTTAATGAGCAGGTATTCTGCAGCTCGTTTTTTTCCATAGCTGTTATTTAAAAGACCGCCGGTTAACTGAATAAAACCCTTAATATTTCCCCGGACTTCCTCATCCCCATCTTTCCAGATATGTTCCCAGGTGGTGTGAGCCTGGTAAATCTCTCCCTGATTAAAAAGTGTTTTTCCTTCTTCAAACAGTCCAAAAAATGATTTATTTTTTTTCTTCAAACGTTTCAATTTATCCTTATTTTGGGGACTCCTGTATAAAAAAGTGAGGGGCAGAATAAACTACCTCTTACGTCTCACTTCTCATCTGAAAAATTATAAGATTTACCTACACCTCCACAGCCCGGCATAGGAGCGCCTTTCTGATTTGACCAGCAGTCAAAGCTTTCAGAATATTCAAAGATAAGGCCGGAAGAAGCATCCCAAAGTTTCAGAACAAATTTTTCTCCCGGATTCATGCCTTCGTCAACATCTGGTGTTGTACTGTCATCTCCATAGATTGGAATATTGGTCCAGGCCAAACCATCGTTAATGATCAACGCTCTTGAACCTGCACAATTTCCATTTTCATCAAAAGCGGCAAGCCAGTCACATCCCTTGGCACTCTGACCATTTATTGTAATTGTGCTGATAAAAGTTCCTGATACAGGAATTGGTGTAAACTCAAATCCCGCAGGTGGTTGTTTAGGGAAATACAGTTTTGGAGTGACCTTCAATTGCATCGTCCTGAGCTCAGGATTATCCAACGTTACATTATCTACAGCCGTCATATCTACATTAACCAATTCTCCTCCAAACGCATCTTGGAGAATAAATGTCCCTAAAGGAGCAATGCACCCATTATCCCAATGCAGACTAATGAAATCATTTTCTGGATACTGGAGTTGTATGTTCCATGTATGCTCTATAAGATCTGAAGTGTCTCCATGCACAATTTGAGAATACCAGCGATCATTATTCCACCACAGGGCTGCATCAAAAGTTCCAGGCGGTGATGGCGGAGGTGCATACTTATCAATTCCTGGATCATATTTATCTGAAACATCTGGAGAAAAACCGATGTTAAGATCATAGCCGTATCCACCGCCGCTTACGTTGATTGTCAGGGTAAAATCAGGGCTCTGGCTAAAAACAATTGATAATAGCGGTAAAAGCATTTTTATAGGAACACAGTTTTTCATTGTGAACACAGATGAAAACAAATGTTTGACAACGGTTTTTATTAACGCTAATTGTTTCATAATAAACTTCTCATAATTACTTTAAAAACAGAAAATTTCCCCCATAATATGAAGTCTTCTGAATTGTGGGCGATGGCAGGTTCGAACTGCCGACCTCCGCCGTGTGAAGACGGCGCTCTGACCAGCTGAGCTAATCGCCCATATTCAGTTGTGTCCCATGAATAAACAACCGCAAATTTACAGGTTGTTTACAAGGTATACAAATAATCATGAGTCAAAACCCCCAGCTTTGAATTACCTATACAGTTGTCCTATATCTTTAGGAGAGGACATATCAACATATGTCCCTTTTTTCTTATATTTCATATGATTTAAGAAATAACCAATGTTGAAAAAAATTATTAACTATACTCTCCTTCTTCTGGGTCTGATCCTGACAGGATGTGTTGAACATTTGATCACTGTACACGTCCACCCAGATGGAAAATATAAAATGCATTTTGTAACAAAAGGTGATTCAACTGATGTATTTGATGACGATTTCCCGCACCCAAAACCAAATTCCATCTGGACTTCAACTCAACACAAGGAACAAAGCCAGAACTCTGAAGAAGAAACCTGGATAATGGAGACACAGGGGCTCCTGTCCGGGATGACATTGTTTACAAAAGATTCATCCTCCATTGTACCCCTCCAGCATCCCATCACGGTAAAAAAGGAGGAAAACTGGATTTCTACAACCTATACTGTTGAGCAGATATTCAGAGGACGGGAAGTGTATCGTAAATATCCAAAATTCGGGGATTCTCTCCAAGATACAGAAAAAGCTGACTCAATTCAATGGCTTCCAGAGGCGATGGTTTATGTTTGTTCACAGGCACTGAACAGGTTAAAATTTGACACCTCTATTCATTTAGATTTGGTACTTCTAGAACGAATTGACAACCACTTAAAAAATTATTTTATTCATGTTGAAACAATCCAGCTATTGGAAGAACTGGAACAGAATCGGCCGGAAATGCTGCAAACGGCACTAAGCCCTTTTCTGCAACGACTCCCTTTGGATTTTATCCAGAAAATGAGCCTGGCCATGGAGCCCTTTGCAGAAGAAATCCGCGTGACTCATGGTTTAAAGGATGATCATTTTCAGTTCTCCCTGGTTCTGCCTGGAATGATCACAAAAACAAATGCTGATTCTGTTAAAGGGGACACCTTGAGGTGGGCTTTTGGACTCAAAGATTTTCTGAATGAGGACAAGGTGATTTTTTCAAAATCCGTTATTTATTCACAGACACGGTTTCAAAAACTGGTGTTGTTCGCAATTTTGGGGATTTGTATCTTTTTAAGCGTTCTTTTAAAATGGTATCGCTAGAATGAGTCTCGTAAAAAACTGTATAATCCTGATCCTTCCTGTTTTTCTTATTGGAAAACCTCTTTTCAAAGATTCTCAACTTTTAGCCATGACACCTAATTATTTTTCCAGAGATCATTCTTCACCTACACTGCTGGGCGCAAATATTTATAAGACCAACAAAGGTCGAGTATTCCGCTTAGATATTCAGGCAGATCGAAACCGCTTTGACGAAGATCTGATTTTTGCATTTTCGGCCCTGTCGAATATGGGGCAGTATGCTAAACGGCCATTCAAAAAATACATAGTTATAATACATTCTACTCAAAGGAACCAGCGCCCACAAATTGCTGTGGGGAAAGTCCGCTGCAGTTTTGATTGTTTTATCCGGCAGCATACAACATACCAGGAATGGAAAAGCAATTGTCTCCATTTCAAAGAAACATAATGTATCAGGATCATATAACTTTTTTTAAAGAGACAGTGTAGATGTTACTATTTTTACTTAAGATAAAATGATGGATTTATTTCAAAAGATCCAGGGAGATTTTATTGGTCTCGATACAATGTATACCTTGGCCGATGGAAGAAAAACCCGCCGAGTTTATCTTGACTCAACTGCATCTACTCTCATGATGGGTGCCGCCCACAGTGCAATTCAGGAATTTTATAATCACTATGCCAATACTCATAGTTTACTCCATTTTTCTGCTAAAATATCGACCCAGGAATACCAATGGGCACATGACCGCGTGTTATCATTTCTGCAGGCTGACCAGGAAACCTACACCTGTTTTTTTACTGGAAGCGGAAGTACCGCTGGAATAAACAGGCTTGCCCGGGTCTTCCGTAAGTACCAACCCGAACGGGAAATAGCGATCATATCACTTATGGAACATCACTCAAATGACTTGCCCCATCGAAAATATGCCCAAAAAGTCATCCACATTCCTTTAGACAATCACGATGGCCAACCCGGCTGTATAAACCTGGATTATCTGGAAAATGTCTTGAAAACGAATCGCGGAAAAATCAAATATGTTGCAGTGACAGGGGTCAGTAACGTCACTGGAATTATCAACCCGATCTATGATATTGCCGAATTAGCCCATGATCATGATACGTTCATAATAGTGGATGGTGCCCAAATGATTGCTCATTTACCTGTAAAAATTAGTGGACATAAAAATTCAAATCGAAATTTAGATGCCTTTATATTTTCCGGACATAAAACCTATGCACCTGGATCACCCGGTGCTGTTATTTGCCGAAAAGACATCCTTCGGGACATTGAACCGGAAGAAGTGGGTGGAGGGATGGTTGACAATGTCTTTCTCGATCGATACATCATTTCAGAAGAATTTCCCACCCGTGAAGAAGCAGGCACTCCAAACATTGCAGGCGCTATCGGTCTGGCTGCTGTTCTGGAAGTCCTTGATACTATTGGAATGGATTTTATTAATAAAGTAGAATCCCAATTGATTAATAATACGTTAAAACAGATCAAGCAAATTCCCAATGTGCATATCTATGGTGAAACTGACTATTCCATCTGCCCTCGATCAGCTTGTATTTCTTTTAATATCAAGGATATGGATCACGGCCTTGTAGCGGCAATTTTGAATGATTACCACAATATTGCCGTTCGGAATGAGTGCTTTTGCGCTCACCCTTATGTAAAAGAAATGATCCTGGATGATCTTTTGGAAGCCACAACAAAATTAAATGAGGAGGATTTTGAGGATGCTTTTAAACTTAAGTCGGGAATGGTCCGGGCATCTTTTGGAATTTATAATACTGACGATGATGCAGAAGAATTAGTTAAAGCCATGAAAAATATTTCTGAAAATCGTGATTATTATTCTGACCTATACAGCCTGGATGAAAGGGGAAATTATGTACATTCCTCATTTAAAATGAATGGACTTGAACAATTTTCAATTAAATCCTATGTTGACCATTATGTAAACCAAAAACAGGTCTAATTACTTGTCGGTATTTACACTTCTCTCCATTTTTTTATTTTCATCTGAACCAGCCGATACGATCGAAAAACTACCCGTTGAGAGTTTCCTGGAAACAGTTAGAATTATCCATCACCCGGAAGAAATTATGTTTCAGGGCCGGGTGTATGATTTAGAACTTTTCGTTCATTTCCCTGAAGACAGTCTGGAATCTGTGAGCCTGTTTATAAGAACCGACACAACCAGCCGATACCAGGAATTCCCCATGAAATTGAACCGGGGACGCTATTCTGTCCGGTATGATCCTGCTGTTTCCCCCGGTTTGTTTCTCCAGTATTTTTTTGTTGTGCGTCTGAAAAACTATTCAATTTTTGCAACACCCATTAATAAAAATGGGGTTATCCAGCCTGTTATACACAAACTGATTAATCCCGTTGAATACTATAAAAAAGAATTCTGATCACTGATGGATACGAAAAACCAAATCCTGTCTCTACGGGATCAACTCGCGAACCACAACTACCGTTACTATGTATTGGACGATCCCATCATTTCGGATGACGAATACGACCGGCTCCTTCGTGAACTTGAACATTTGGAAAAACAATACCCTGACCTGATTACCCCTGATTCTCCCACTCAAAGAGTTGGTGCTCCGCCGTTATCCAACTTTGAGTCAATCCCTCATCAATTGCCCATGTTATCATTAGAAAATGCAATGAATGAAGAAGAAATCAGAGCCTTTGATAAACGATTAAAAAAAAAGATAGAAACGGATGAACCAATTGAATATGTCGCTGAACCAAAACTGGATGGCATCGGGATAGAATTAGTGTACGAAAATGGCATGTTCACTTCAGGTTCAACTCGTGGAGATGGGTTCACCGGAGAAAATATCACTCAGAATCTTCGAACAATCCAGAGCATCCCTCTGCGGTTAAGAACAGACGAATTACCAAGCCCTGATCTGCTTGAAGTTCGGGGGGAAGTATTTATTTCCAAAGTGGGATTTGAATCCCTCAACAGAACACGAGAAGAAAACGGTGAATCTTTGTTTGTAAATCCACGCAATGCTGCCAGCGGGAGTCTGCGGCAGTTGGATTCTTCAATCACTGCCAGCCGTCCCCTTTCCACCTACTGCTACCAGCCCGGTACTATGCGTGATAAAGTTTACGAAACCCATCTTGAGTTTTTGGAAGACCTGAAGAGGTGGGGGTTCCCTGTTAATCCAATGATCCAAAAAGTAAACGGGGTGGAAGAAGCTATTGAATACCACCGGGATATGGAAGATAAACGAAACACCTTGCCTTATGATATTGACGGTACTGTAATGAAAATTAATTCACTTTCCCTGCAGGGAAAAGTAGGCGTCCGGAGCCGTTCGCCACGCTGGGCAATCGCCAATAAATTTAAGGCTCAACAAGTCACAACTGTAATACAGGACATCATGCCCCAGGTTGGGAGAACCGGTGCTGTAACACCAGTAGCCAGGTTGACTCCGGTATTTGTCGGCGGGGTTACAGTAACCAATGCTACACTCCATAATCAGGATGAAATCAACCGAAAGGATATCCGGATAGGCGATACGGTAATCATTGAACGTGCTGGAGATGTCATCCCAAAGGTTGTGAAAGTGATTAATGAAAAACGGAATAATGACACCAAACCTTACAGTCTTCCTGACTCATGCCCCAGCTGCGGACATGATGTGTATCGCCCCGAAGGTGAAGCGGTTGCCCGCTGTCAGAACTTGTCCTGTCCTGCACAAATGAAAGGACGGATAGAACATTTCGTCTCCAAAAACGCCCTGGACATTGATGGAGTCGGAAACAAATTAGTAGACCAGCTGGTGGAAACCAGCCTAGTTCAGACCGTAGATGATCTGTTCAAATTGACACTTGAAGATCTTATTCCGCTGGAACGTATGGCAGATAAATCAGCCCGGAACACTATCAGCGCTATTGAGAGTTCAAAACAAACAGGTTTTGCCCGGTTCCTATTCGCCCTTGGTATTCGAAACGTGGGTGAATACTTATCAAAAGTACTTGAAAAACATTACGAAGGCGATTTCCACCGTTTTATGTCTTCAAAGAAAAAAGAATTAGAATCCATCTTTGAGGTGGGCGGAATTGTTGCTGACGGAATTGTCCGGTTCTGGTCAGATTCATCCAATGTGGATGTAGTAAATTCATGCTTTTCTCTGGGGGTAACATTGTCACCGGTAGAATCAAAGGAAAAGGACCAAGTGCTGGCAGGAAAAACTTTTGTGTTCACAGGTGTCTTAACAAAATTTACCCGGAAAGAAGCAAAGGAATTAGTAGAATCCCTTGGGGGAAGGGCCAGCAGTTCTGTGAGTAAAAAGACCACTTTCATAATTGCGGGGCAATCAACCGGATCCAAGATAACCAAAGCACAGGAATTTGGTGTTCCAATCTTGTCCGAAGATGATTTTCAAAAAATGATACATATAAATTAATGAAGTATTTTATAACCGTATTTTTTATTTTTTACCAATGTTTTGCAACTGAAAGTGCATTACTAAAGATAGATCAAAATCTTTCCTTGGTACTTCAGGGATCCAACCAACATCCATTTTTAGATGTTACCATGGAAACTATAAATCTTGCCTCATTGCCCTTTGAAGGGATTACCCTTCTTCAAACATTAAACTCAGTAACAAGTACAGAAAAAGAAGCATTAATCACTACAATTCCTCTAACAGGTATTTTGGTAGGAGTGTTAAAATATTCAGTTGATCGAAAGCGGCCTGAACGCACTTATCACCCGAGGCTGTGGAATACCCGCATTACGCCATCTTTTCCCTCTGGTCATGCTGCGGTTTCATCAAGTTTTGCAACTGTTCTCTCGTTAATTCATCCTGGATATTCTCCCTATGCCGTGTTCTATGCTCTCCTCTCAGGATATAGCCAGATTTATACGGGGAACCACTTTATTTCAGATGTGCTCTCAGGTTGGCTTATTGGTTTTACCGTCGGTAATATTGCATATCAATCTACTGTACCATAACCCAATGTTAAATTGTCCTTCACTCTAAAAATATTTCTTTTGATTCTTGAAAACTACTCCGGTGTGATACTATAAAAACTCATAACCCTACAAAAAGGAATTCTAACCATGATGAAAATTGAAGATATTGTTAATGACATTGTCCTGATTGTCCTGGATAATTATGAACCTCTAAAAGGACTAGGAATTAACGAAGGCCGAATTTATGCCCATATAACCGGCTATGATGAGTTTGGAATATGGATGAAACATCCAAAATTCCGAATTCCCAAAGCAGATATTAATTCCACACCCAAAAAACCTGCGTATCAAAATGTAACTGCTTCCATTTTAATTCCCTGGGGTTTTATTGCTTCAGTCGTTCATTTCCCAAACGTTGAAGGGTTTGATTTTCCCAGCCCTTTCGAAAAACATATTGGGTTTGAATCAGAAGTCAAATGACCACTTCTGCAGTAAAAATACAAAAACTGTCCAAATCATATAATGGTTCTGAAGCCCTTTCAAATGTAGATATTACCATTTTAGATGGACAATTTTTTGGCCTTCTTGGGCCAAACGGTGCCGGAAAGTCCACTACAATTAATATCCTGACCGGTTTAGTGCGAAAAGACAGCGGTAACATTGCTGTCTTTGGAAAAGATATTGAAAAAGAATATCGTTTCACACGATCCCAGATAGGTACAGCACAACAGGAATTGTCCATTGATTGGTTTTTCCCTATTGAAAAACTCCTCCAGTATCAAGCCGGGTATTATGGGATTTCACCAAAAAATGCCAAAGAACGCATAGAAGAACTCCTGAACCGTCTAGGTCTCTGGAAAAAACGTAAATCCCGTTTAAGACAACTCTCGGGAGGAATGAAACGTCGCTATCAAATAGCGAAAGCCCTTGTTCACGATCCAAAGATTATTATACTCGATGAACCAACTGCAGGTGTAGATGTGGAATTGCGCCATGAACTATGGGATTATCTCAGGCAGCTTCACCAGCAGGGAAAAACAATTCTTTTAACCACACACTATATCGAAGAAGCAGAACTCCTGTGCGAATATGTTTCTATTATTCACAAAGGAAAAGTTATCACAGAGGGCGCCCCAAAAAATCTTATTAGCCAGCTGGGGAAAGCAGGAATTACCGTCCACCTCACAAAATGGGATGACACTCTGCCTGCTTTACTTCAATCATACTCGTATACCCAAAATAATAGTCAGTTGCATTTTACCGTGAAAGATGCTGAAACGGAGATATCTAAAATAATCAGCCTCATTTCAAAAAATGGCTGTCAGATACAGCGAGTGGAGACAACAAAATCTTCTCTTGAAGATGTCTTCCTCAGTCTTACAGGAAGAGGGATTAACGAATAAACCACATGAATTGGATCGGATTATGGACATTAACAAGCCGTGAAGTAGGACGGTTTTTTAGTGTATACCGCCAGACAATTTTACCTGGTCTTATTTCGTCAGCTCTGTATATTCTCATATTCGGATTTACACTCCAACAGCGGATCGCTGAAATAAATGGGGTTCCATATACCTTGTTTATCCTGCCCGGACTCATTATGATGAATACCCTTACCAATGCAAGCTCAAACACTGCTTCATCCATGCTTCAAATGAAATTACTTCAACAATTGCCGGATATTTTAACAGCACCCCTTTCCAGTCTGGAAATTTCTTTAGCGTATATTATTGGAGGAACGGTACGGGGGTTTGTAAACGGTACTCTTGTTTTGCTGCTTGGTGTTCTTTTAATTGGTCTGCCGGTCAGCAGTCCGATTTTTTCTCTGGGATATATCTTCATAGTTGCCTGGACATTTTCCAGCATGGGTCTTTTATTAGGACAACTGGCAGACAGCTGGGATCAACTTGCCATGATGCAAAACTTTTTCCTCACTCCGCTCAGCTTTCTTGGGGGCATATTCTACTCAATTAAGATGCTGCCAGAGTGGGCACAGGTACTCAGTTTTTTCAACCCAATCTACTATATGATTAATGGGATTCGATTCACCATTCTTGGCATCTCCGACTCCCCCCCAATTATCAGCTTTTGGATGGCTCTAACTATGGCTTTAATCTTCTTCTTTTCAGCTGTGGCATTAATGAAAAGCGGAAGGAAAATCAAGTTGTAAATTCAATCACTGCTTATTTTTTGAAAGAATATCTGCAATATTGTCTAAATCCCCATCTATACCAGTGTTTGGAGTTAACTGAAGGATGTTAGCAATCAAAGGATAGATATTCACGTTTTCGAACGTTCCCCGTAAGTATCCGTTCTTAAAAGCAGGACCATCAGCAAGAAAAATAGCGTGCATGCTTTCAAGCACGTTGTCATAGCCATGAGTTCCACCTGCATATCGTTTTGGATTAGGGCGTTTAAAGTTAAGAATTGACCAGCCTTCATGAGCTATCAAGAGCAGGTCCTTAATTCGATAATGATTTTTATAATAGAGCCTGTTGGGGATTTCAGTTTTCAAATAAACAGAAATATGCGGGGCAGTTTTCAAATCCGCATAAACTTGATGTAGCCGGTTTGTCCCTCCACCATATAAAAAAGATGTGGGACCGGTCCCTTCCTGGGTGAATCCTGATAAATCAGTATAATCATTCAAGTTAATTATACGTTTCGGATTAATCCCAGCCATGCCATGATCACTCACAACAATTATGTTTAATTGTTTATACACTGGGAGATTTTTTACCCTGTCTAATATTGCTCCCATTACACTATCCATGTTTTCAACTGCAGTCTCGGTTTCATCCGAGTTTGGACCAAAAACATGCCCGGCAGCATCCGGTTCATGGAAATACAGCAGAACTAAATGCGGGCGGGTTTTGGGGGGCTTCTGAAACCATGCCACCACCGAATCTATCCGTGCTTCAAACGGATAATCATGATCATACCGTTTCCAGACCGATGGTTGACAACCGCCGGCTTTCGATTCTGATCCTACCCAAAAATAGGATGCGGTTTTTACTCCTTGCTTTTCAGCTGTACACCAAATCGGTTCCCCACCATACCAGCGTGCATCTTCAACGGCAGAGCGATCACGAATCCTGTAGGTGGCATCAAATTCAGCATCGTAAAATGTGTTGGCAATTAGTCCGTGATGATCGGCGTACATGCCTGTCGCTATGCTGTAATGATTGGGAAAAGTCTTGGTTATGAAAACCGGTTTCATACTTTCCGCTTTTACTCCCTGCTGGGCCAGGCGATCAAAGTTTGGAGTATGGTACCAGTCCAGATATTCTGCCCGAAACCCATCAAACGAAACAAGCAACACATACGGCCTTCCAGATTGCCCAAACAACCCAAAAACAACCAGGGAAAAGCATAAAAATCTGGTGAATTGTTTCATATATAATTCTTCCTAAATTTCACTAAGAAATTCTAAAATATCATTTTCAGGTACAAGGTGTTTCATGGACTTGAATGTAAAACACATGATTAAGAATCAGTTGGTCAGGCGTGATATTGCTGACAAAAAGGTGCTGGAAGCTATTGAAAAAGTTCCCCGTCATCTTTTTGTGGGCAAGGCTCAACGCCCTTTTGCCTACGGTGATAATCCTCTTCCTATTGGTCATGGACAAACAATCAGCCAACCCTACATTGTTGCATTCATGACAGAAATGCTAAATGTCCAATCTCACCACACCGTTCTTGAAATCGGCACCGGTTGTGGATACCAGGCTGCAATACTGTCTTTGCTGGTAAAAAAAGTTATTTCCCTTGAAATTGTAAAAGCACTTGCGAATTCAACAAAAAAGAGATTGAAAAAATTAAATTACAAAAATATTGAGGTTCTCTGTTTCAATGGGAAAAAGGGATGGGTCAATGATGCTCCTTATGACCGGATCATAACTACAGCAGCACCCACCCAGGTTCCGGATGCTTTAATTGAGCAGCTGGCACCCAATGGCCAAATGGTCATCCCTGTGGGACCAGACGTAAATCACCAGTATCTGCACATTATTACAAAAAATAAAAGAGGATTCATCCAGACAAAACAATCCCTGTCCGTACGGTTTGTGCCGATGATTTAAATTAGAACGGATTAATAAGGGACAGCCGTAAGTAGTTTGTCGGCACTTCCTTATCCCGCCAACGATTGAAATCCTGACCCGTTCCGTAAGCCAGCACAAAGCCAAATAGATTCACACGTAATTCAGCACCACCAGTGGAAAGCCAGTCATCCATTTCTCCATCGGCATACCAGGCATTCCCAAAATCAAGAAAGGCTACCAGCGAAGCCTTTGGAGCTCCCATGCGTGACTCAATTGTACCGATGACAAGGCGATCGCCTAACCGCCAGTTATCCCAGCCCCGGAGGTGAAACACTTCATCTGCGCCCAGTATATTACTACCCGCCAAATAAATTGGTGTGTCATTTGTTATGGCCGGCATATCCTGAAGCGGGGGGTTATCCCCGAGCATGGCAACCGATTTAATGCGTCCAAAAATAACCACTGGACTTTTCTTGTGCGGTAAAAAATTGATAAACATATCCGTGGTAATACGCGTGTAATCAAAGTCGCCAAACAAACTTGAATTGGCATGATCGATCTGCATATTAAGACCATGCCCCTGCCTGGGATTCATTCCATTTTGTTTATGGGGTCGGCGGTCTATCCACATATAAATTAGGCTAACCAGTCCTTCGTTCCCAGAAACGGGTAGTTCTAAATGGGGGGGAATTGAATCCAGATAAATAAATTCACCCGTCTCTTCATCTATATCTTTGATGATATTCGCATTACGGTTTGTGAATTCCAAACTGCCGCCAAAGGTATGATTGCTGGACATATTGTTACCGGCGTTGTAAGGCATCGTAGCCCACAATGTAATGCTATTGTTCTCCTCAAGCAAAGCTCTGCCATCGTAAGGTTTTGCTTTGATATCCAGTAAAGACGTAGCAACAATTCCCCACATGGGGCCGCCCATGGCATTGATATATTCCAGTAAAAATCTATGCGTGGCCTTTTCTGAAAAATCTGCCAGTCCAATACCTGTGAATAAATGCCGGCCCATAGCATCTGACCATTGTGTCAAACCAAAGATCTCATAACCGAGCGGTAATGCTAGTGTCATCATATGCTTTATACCAATTGTAGGTGTATAGTCATGTGATGTTAAAATATTGACTTCCTTTTTCGGGTCAACACCGGTCAGCAGAATGTCCGGTCCGGCACTGCGCCAATCAGTGTAATGGTCTCTGATAGCAAGTGCTTGCGTTGTAACGACACGATGGGGATCTATATTCACAATTCGAACTGTATCAACATCTGGTAGAGTGACAGACATTATAGTGCTATCTACGGGTGACCACTGCGCGGACCAAACAGCATCTCCAACATCAGAGACCTGCTTCGTTTGGCCTGTGGATATATTGACAGTATGAATGTTAGGCGTAGAGCCAACGTGAGAGGTATAGGATATATAATCACTTCCAGGGTGCCAGACAGGTAAATATTCTGCAGCAGGATGGTCGGTTATTCTTCGAATTTCAGTGCTCGCTATGTCCATGATAAAGAGATCCAGATTCGCTTCCTGATCAGCCATAGAAAAAACAATAGATTTCCCATCTGGTGAGTAGTGAGGATCCATAATTTGCGTATCATAAAGATAGCTAGTGATTTGTTTTTTATCAGAGCCATCTGAGTTCATCGTAAACAAGTTTGCCACACTGTTTTCATGAGATACATATATGATTTTTTTTCCGTCCGGAGACCAATCAGGATAGGCTGCTCGTTCAGATTGAGTGAGCCATTCAGACGATTTTTCATCAAGATCATAGACCTTGATATCATAGACCATTGATTGATGGTTACCAAAATGGTATTTTGCGTACACCAGTTTGCGCCCATCATTGGACCAGTTCATGTGCTTATGAAAAATACCATAATCTACTTCTTTTTTTCCCCAGATGATGATGGGTTTAGGCTTTTTTTTCTGTTCTTCGCCTTCTTTTTTATCCTTGCCAAATAACTTAGCAAAAAAGCCCGGCTCCTTGTCAGCTTCTTTTTCTGGTTCTTCTTTATCCTTTTTGCGTTCCTCCCGCGCTTCCCGTTCCTTGGTTGTATCACGCTCCAAGATGTATAATGACATGTCACCCTGTCCCTTATCGCCCAAACCGGTTATAGCGATCTGGGTACTATCAGTATAAAACGAAAACCCGTTAAGCTTTTCAATGGGCAAGGTCACCACTTTTCCAATCTCTTCAATGGCTTCTTTCTGAGACCGGTAGCCGTAATAATAGGTATTCATATGCCGGCGCCAGTCCTCGTTGAACTGACCCACCGTGATCCCGGTGTTTTTCTTAAAGGCTTCTTCAAAATTGAACAAACCAAAATTGTTCCGATCAGACAGCGTCTTTACGATGGTGGAATCACCAAAACGTTCAGACCAGTAAAGAAGTTTGGAATAACCGTCGTGGTGGGGATCCATCTTATCCATTTTATTTTTCAGAACATGATATTTGTGACTTATATCTGCCCGGTAGGGACGCCAACGTTCCGTCTCATACTCAGCTAATCCTTCTACCATCCACCCCGGGACCTTGGAAAACAGATATGACCATGGTTGTGGCAGCCAAGTTTTTATCCTATTGAAAAAGACAATATGCTGCAGTTCATGGGACAAAACCTGATAAAGCCATTTTTCATCTTCCAGCCAAATGGCAGCATCGTTTTGGTCTACCCATATAAATGTGGTATTGGTCCACATTGCGAACCCATTCATAATTTCATCTTCAGTTGTGAAAATGATGTCAATTACAGGGATGTCTTCCAGGTTCATCTGTTGCAGTAAAACCGGCCGCACTTGCTCCGCTATTGATGCTCCTTCCCGGGCAATTTCCTCGATTCCCTGGTGATGGTGAATACGGTAATGTTCTGTTTCGATAGTAGTCCAGTCCAGTTCTCCATGGGTCCGGCCGGTCCACTGCCAGGTCAGTGGTGCCTGTGCACATACCGTTACGACTAATCCTAATAGTACAGTTGCTATTTTCTTCATCATTTATTCTTTCATAAATAATTAGTTATTTTCCCGTAAGGGTCCAAACACCAACCCAGTTTTTCCTGGATGGATTCTTTTCCAACCATTCACACCGTTTTAGATAAATCAAAAAAGGATTGGGATTTCCTCATGGAACCATATCCCTTCAAAAGCTTGAAGGTGTTGAGGATTGTAATGTATGGACAAAAAATCCCCTCCACAATAGTTAATCAATCCTTCATCCAATTTTCCGATTAATAATCACTTTTGCTCTGTTAGATTGTTCGTGTTGTTAGAAAATACCAAATTAACTTAACTTGCTAATAAGCAAAAAAATCTTTAAGGAGCACATATGAAAATAGATTTGAGCACTGCTGTAGGTTTAGTTGCGGGAATCATTATAATTTCAATCGGAATTGTCGGAAACAGCGGGGAACTTTATTGGTTTGTAAATGGCATTTCTCTTTTAGTTGTTTTGGGGGGAACTTTATCAGCAACCCTGGTAAATTATTCTATGAAAAGTTTACTTGGTCTTTATCCAGTATTAAAAAATGTTTTTACACATGAATCCTACGAATACCAATCAGTTATCGAAGAAATAGTAAAAAAAGCAAAAATAGCCAGGAAAAGCGGTGTTGTTTCTTTAGAGAAGGAACTAAATACGATTGATGATAATTTTCTTAGAAATGGGATCGAGCTGGCCATTAATGAGCGTGATTCAAAACGCCTCAGAACATTTCTAGCCCTGGAAATAGACAACATTGAACGAAGACATGCCAGTGGCCAAGAAATTTTCTTCTACATGGGAGCCTATGCACCTGCCTTCGGTATGCTCGGAACAATTATGGGGCTAATTATCATGATGGAAAACTTCGGCGGAGCACAAATTGGCACGCAAATAGATGCAATAAATTTTAATATTGCTGAGAAATTTGCAGGATTATTACAAGGGATGGGCTTGGCCTTAATTACAACTTTTTACGGAGTCTTGCTTTCTAACCTCGTATTTCTTCCTATTGGAGGAAAATTAAAGCGCAAATCTCAAGATGAAATCATGGTGAGAAATATTATCGTGGAAGGTATAATGAGCATCCACGCCAAAGAGCATCCAATTTTAATTCACGAAAAATTGATGACTTTTGTTCAAGAGAGCAAAAGACCTAATAAAGACTAAAAATGTCTATAAAAGACAAAGGAATTTCTGTTGAGGAGGCCAGGGCAAAAAATTCTTCCTGGGCAATAACCTATGCAGATTTGGTCACTCTCCTTCTTACCTTTTTTGTTCTTTTGCTGGTTATTCTTAATGAAGAAGAAAAACAAATAGACCGAATAATCAATATGTTACTGAATGAAACTTATTCAGAACTAAAGAAAGTCGAATCCCAATATTTGAAAGTAACGCGGGAAACCAAAGGGGTAAAGCTTACTGTGAGTAGCGGACGACTTTTTAAGTCGATGGAAGCAGAGGTCCAGGCCTCAGCACTTCCATTGCTTGATCAGATTGGAGCTATTATTCGAGTTTCAAAACTCCTGCGCTTAGACGAAGATCAAAAATATTATAATTTTAGAGAAAGGATCAGGAGCTTTGGAAAAGATCTAAATGTTGAAATCAGATGTGAAGGACATACCGATGGTGAGCCAGTACCACCAAACTCGAAATATAACAGCAACTGGGATCTGTCCACAGCCAGGGCTCTTAATATTGTCAAATATATAAGCGATAAATCTCAAATTCCTGAAAAAGAATTTTCAGCGATGGGTTATGGTGAATTTCGACCAGTAGTTGCAATGGATACCGTTAGCCAAAATCTTCTTGCAATCAAAGATGCTAATTCTAAAAACAGGCGCGTAGAGATTTACCTTGACGCTTTTCTCAAAACCAATGTAATAACACAGTAAGGAATTGTCCCCGTGATGCGATTAATCTTTTGGACCATACCGGTTTTACTCTTTTCACAGGAAACAGAAATAATTAAAAAAACCTTAATTTATACTGCTCCTCATGCAAGCCGGAAAAGTGCTCTCGGTCAGCTTTACCCTGGTACAACAATCAACAAATTAAAAAAAGACAAGTCCGGTCAATTCATAAAAGCTTCCCTTGAGTTCTATATTCCTGTTGAGTTTCTTGAAGAGGGGCGCGTCTCCCATCCTCCGGGAATAGTACAAATTGCGGATGATGCCCATTATAAACTTCTACAAGCTAAAAAAGAGGGGAATCAAGTCCGGTTGTTTTTACAAGTCACAAATAAAAATACCACCAAAAACCTTGATTTTTCACCTATGGCTCTCATCAAAATTATCGGCAAAGGAGAAAACAAAGGGGATCTAAACCCCTTCGAAGGAAAACATCAAGCTTTGGCAATTATTAAGCCGCAAGAAACAATAACAGCCGAATTGATTTATGACTTTAAATCTAAACCAAAAAGGGTAGAATTAATCTGCACCGGTAAGCTGAGCGGGGACCGTGTATTTTATAATTTAGGGTTTTAAAATATACTTAGTTTTCTTTCGGGATTACTTTAAAGACTTTTTCACCTTTCTTAACCATTCTGTACCGTTCCCGTGCTATACGTTCTATATATTCCATATCTGTCTTCAAGCGGAATTTTTCCTCTTCAAGTTTTCCCCGTTCCCTTCGCAATTCTGTAATAAGCGCCTGATTTGCTGATCTCTCTGCTCTCAGACGATAAAGCTGGTACATACCATGGTCTCCAAAGATAAAAATAATAAGCAAAACACTCGCTATGAGCAAAAGCAACCAGCGAATTACTCGCCTCTGAACATTACGCGAATTTTTATAAATCCGTTTTGGTTTTCGACGGCGCTGTTTTGACCGAAAAAGGCTCATAATTGACCCAGCACTTTTCTACCAGGGAATTTAGCAGACGTGCCTAATTCTTCTTCAATTCTGAGAAGTTGGTTGTATTTACATATTCGGTCCGTGCGCGAGGCAGAGCCGGTTTTGATCTGTCCCATACCCATTGCAACTGCAAAGTCCGCGATAAAAGTGTCTTCTGTCTCCCCGGAGCGATGGGAAATAACAACACCAAATCCAGTTTCTCGTGCTAGTTCCACAGCTTCCACGGTTTCTGTAACCGTGCCAATCTGGTTCAGTTTTATAAGGATGGCATTCATGGATTGTTCATCAATTGCACGTTGAAGTCTTGGAATGTTTGTTACAGTCAAGTCATCGCCGACAATTTGAATTTTTGATCCTAGTTCACTATTTAAAACCTCCCAGCCTTCCCAATCATTTTCTGCCAACCCGTCTTCGATGGATATAATGGGATACTTTTTCGTTAAACCTTCAAAATATTCCACCATTTCATCGGAAGTGAGCGTTCGGTCTTCCGATTCCAGGCGATAAGCTCCATCTATATAAAATTCGCTGGCGGCTGCGTCCAAAGCTAGGGAAATATCCTTTCCAATGGAATAGTCAGATTTTTCCACTGCTTCTAAAATAATTTCAATTGCTTCCTCGTTGGAACTCAGATTTGGAGCAAAACCGCCTTCATCACCCACAGAAGTATTCAATCCTTTACTGTTGATCACCTTTTTCAAATAATGAAATATTTCCGCACCCATGCGTAGA
>Ga0208274_1000434_pt1 | contig 21663 bp, 23 predicted proteins | sample ETNtaG_22_FD_185755 | JGI IMG/M metagenome (GOLD analysis project Ga0208274, IMG submission 185755) | Marine microbial and viral communities from oxygen minimum zone, Eastern Pacific Ocean - ETNP201306SV43 (SPAdes) (version 2) | ecosystem: Environmental > Aquatic > Marine > Oceanic ... | reverse complement strand
CTCAGCCTGCGGCACTATCCCGGTGGGGTATCCAAAAAAGGATGTCAAACTGCGCTACCGTCGCCCGCTTGAACAACTGCTGCACTGGAATGGCTATGCAGCGACACAGTACCGGCCACAGAGTATGTTGGATTTCTACCTCGGACGATTGCGCCCCTTCCTGATGTATCGCAACAGTGAAAGGGTCGAGGAATGGTCGGATGCGCAGGAAAAGTGTGGCGAATGGCTCGATGCGTTCAATGATTCCGAGCCCAATCCGTCCGGGGAGGTGGACTAGGCGCTACGCCAGGGTAATTCACGGCGAGGCCGACAAGTTGCACAACCGGGTGTAGGCCACAGTGACAATGATCAGGGCGCCTGCCAGCAGGCTGGGATAGCGCCCTGGGCTGATATTGACCAGCACGACAACAATCGACACCAGGTTGTGATACATCGAGCCGATGGTCACACCAACCTAGCTGAAGTCAAAGTGCTAGAGAGCGATAGCGGTTGATGCCGGCCTTATTGAGAGCCAGCCGATCACCAGCCATTCACGGGTTTCAGTGCGACTGCAAGGCAGAGCCTCTCCTGCTTTGATCTCAAACTGCCTGGACGCTATATCGCAGTGATCTTTCTCGCGCGATCTAGCGGTCGATCAGATATTGGTTTCAATGGATTCGGGCAGAATTTTGTAGGTCACCCGGATTTCATCGTCACCATGATCAAATGGTTTGCCCAGATATTTGTCGGATAGGTGATCGATCATGTTTCGGGCACCTTGTTCTGTAATTTCTGTGACTTGACCGCGAATCTGGATATAGCGGTATGGGTCATCCGGATCTGAGATTGCCAGTGCAACATGGGGCGACTGGCGCATTGCTTTGTCCTTTACCCGACCCCGGGCGCTGTTGATAATCAGGTGCGTACCGTCATAGTCGAACCAAAGCGGCGTACACTGCGGGGTGCCGTCGGCCAGGACTAATGCCAGATGAGCGAAGGATTTCTTCTCCCACGAAAGTAGCTTCGCAGAACTTTCTGAAATCTCCATATCGATTTTCTCCTTAAGAATTCACAGGCACAAACTGATCACATCCCGGGGCAAGAGTCTTTGTTCATTGTGTTCGAGCGGGAGGCTCCATGCGAAAACTTACCCCAATTCTGTTTAAGCCGTTCATATTGATCACCAGGCAGGTAAGGTCGATCAGCTCCTTTTCCGAAAATATCTGCCGGACCTGCAGATACACCTCATCCGGTACCCCAGTTTCAGCGCATAAGGTCACAGATTCAGCCCATTCAAGGGCAGCCCGTTCACGATCACTGAAAAAGGGTGCTTCGTCCCAGACGATAAGACTATCCAGTCGTTGTTGGGATTCGCCTGCAGATCGCGCTGCTGTAGCATGCATATCGATACAGAACAGGCATCCGTTAATCTGCGATACACGAATTTTGACCAAAGCTTTTAGACGTGGCTCTATCTCAAGGCTATCAACGAATGAGTTCAAGGCCAACAGAGCTTTACGACTTTCTGGGGAAACTGTCGCATAATCAAGACGCTGTGACATGGTTAGCCGCCTCTATGCAAGGTGTTGATATTTGACAGTAGCACAGCGCTAGAGTTGCAGCGAATCTGTGCAGAGCCATAACCGGGAATTCTCACCAGAAAACCGGGCGCATCGATTAATCAACGGCAACAAAGCAGCTGGGCAGTTGAACGGCAGAGTAGCCGATCTGCCGCCAGCTTCGGTTGTGCGGCACTGCTTAAGATTAGGGCGCTACTACAGCTTGGCCACCATTTTCACAATGGAAACACGGCAATGCACTGACCTGTTCCCGAGCTCGGGAAATAATCAGTCAAAATCTCTGCGCTACCCTGATACTGATCCCAGCCGAGCATCGCAAACAGCATCGCCGTGTCGTGCATCCATCCCTCACCGCTGCAGTGTTTTGCGTAGTCGGGCAGTATTTCCAGAAACTCCCTGATCTGGGCTTGTTGCCACATTTCGAGCACCATACGATCCACCGCCTCATTAAATGGTCGGCTGATCTTGAATAATCCTTGTTCGACTAGGTGGTTCTCCCATATTCGATGGGACAGAGAGCCGCTTGCCAGTACAGCGACCTTTTCGTCAGATCGCTCAATCGCCTGGCGCACGGCTTGGCCAACAATCTTTGATTCGTCATAACTCGCGTCATAACACCAGCCGGCGACTACAACTACCTTGAGGTCACGGGACACGCCCATATAGTGCAAAGGCACCAGGGTGCCATATTCAAGGCCGAGTGACGGAATATCTGAATGTGCTCGTGTTAGCACACCGTTGGCAGTTGCAATCTCGGCAATGGTCTGCCCAAGCGCTGTATTGCCGGCATAATCGTATTCCAGGTTACGAATGAAATGGGGAAACTCCGAGCTCGTATACAGTCCCTGATGAGGGCTATTACAGTTAATGTGATAGCCTGAATTCACCAGCCAGTGAGTATCAAAAACCACCACCGAACTGGCACCCGCCGCCTTCACCCTTCTGCCGATCTCGGCTAACCCGTCGATGGCTGGTTGCCGGCACCCTGCATGTTCTCCGGGCATTTCCGAGATAAACATTGAAGGTACGTGCGTTACCTTGGCTGCTAAAACGATCTCACCCATGATTGCGCTCCCCGTTTCAATTACAGTAACGAAAGAAATATTACCTGTATCTTCGTGAGTTATACCACCCGCTGCTTTGATATAGGTCACATGCCCGGGTTATTTTTCAGCGCGGTCGGCGCCATCATGGAGCGTTGTCGCCGATAGCGCCTGCCAATCACGGACTTGCTGTTATAGTTACCGGGCAGCCAGATGAAAGAGATTGTCCTGATCAAGGTGTCCGGCCATGACCGGCCGGGTATTACCGCCCAACTCACCACCGTTCTCGGTCGATTCGAGGTTAATGTACTCGATATCGGACAGGCGGTCATACACAATGAACTCTCCTGGGGCATGCTGGTCGAGATTCCGGCCGGGCCCGGCAGTTCACAGGTGTTTAAGGAACTCCTTTTCAAAGCGCACGAACTCGACCTGGATGTACGTTTTACTCCGGTATCAGAGGTCGACTACAGCGACTGGGTTGGTGCCCAGGGCCAGTCTCGGCATGTCATCACGGTGCTTGGACGGCAGATCAAGGCCGAGCACCTGAGCCGGGTGTCCGAGCTGATCACGGTCAACAACCTCAACATCGACCGTATCACACGGTTGTCGGGCCGGGCTCTTCTTAGCACGCCGGAATACAAACGCCGAGCGGCGATCGAGTTTGCGGTGCGCGGCGAGGTGCCTGATATGACCGTTATGCGCGCGACCTTTTTGCACCTGTCACAGGAGATGGACATCGACGTAGCCATCCAGGGTGACGATGCATTCCGCCGCAATCGGCGGCTGGTCTGCTTCGACATGGATTCGACCCTGATCCAGAACGAGGTGATCGATGAGTTGGCCCGGGCCGCCGGCGTCGGCGAGATGGTCTCCAGCATCACGGCTGCCGCCATGCGCGGCGAGGTCAACTTCGCGGACAGCTTTCGCCAGCGCATAGCCCTGCTCAAGGGGCTGAATCAGTCGGCCCTGCAGGAGGTTGCTGATGCCATCCAGATCACTGACGGTGCCGCGCACCTGCTGCGTATCTTGCGCCACTTTCGCTTTCGCACCGCCATCCTCTCCGGAGGCTTTACCTTCTTTGCCCGCCGCTTGCAGGAGCAACTGGGCGTGGACTATGCCTATGCCAACGAACTGGAGATCGAAAGCGGCCAGCTGACTGGCCGGGTGTTGGGTGACATCGTCGATGAAGAACGCAAGGTTGCGTTATTGGAGACCTTGGCAGACAAGGAGGGTATCCGGCTGGAGCAGGTGATTGCCGTAGGGGATGGCGCCAACGACCTGCCCATGCTGAGCCGGGCGGGGTTAGGTATTGCGTTTCGGGCAAAGCCCGTAGTGCGGCAGCGGGCTCGCTATAATCTGAGTTCGTCCAACCTGGAAAGCATCCTCTATCTTATTGGTATGCGGGACCGGGATTTCGCCGCCATCGGGTAACCGGTCCTCGACCCGAGGCAGCTCTTGACTGTAGTGGGTGCAGCTTAGGCCATGTCGCGATTCGAAACCAGTGTGTCGCGGCAGTGTCAACGTGCTTAATGGTTGAATCTAGAATCCCGTTGGTCAGTTGATCCTGTCTATAACAGATGGAGGACGCCTCAGATGAGCGATAACGATCAGGAAGACCTGGATCTTAAATCTCTGTCGGACGAAGAACTCGTCGAGCAGATGCACGATGATTTGTACGATGGCCTCAAGGGTGAGGTCGAGGAAGGTACCAATATCCTGCTCGAACGTGGCTGGATGGCGGACAAGGTTTTGTCAGACGCGCTGGTCGAAGGTATGCGCGTCGTCGGTATCGATTTTCGGGACGGAATCCTGTTCGTGCCCGAGGTGCTGATGGCGGCCAATGCTATGAAAGGTGGCATGGCTATAGTGCGGCCGCTACTGGCCGAGACTGGTGCCAGCGCCATTGGTACCGTGGTTATCGGTACTGTCAAGGGCGATATCCATGATATCGGTAAGAACCTGGTCGGCATGATGCTCGAAGGTGCTGGCTTCGAAGTTTTTAACCTGGGCATCAACAACTCAGTGGAGAATTTCCTCGAGGCGATCGAGCAGCACAAGCCAGATATTGTCGGCATGTCCGCGTTGCTGACTACCACCATGCCTTATATGAAAGTTGTGATAGACACCCTGGTTGAGCAGGGTATCCGGGACGATCATGTCGTGCTGGTGGGTGGTGCCCCGCTGAACGATGAGTTCAGCCAGGCTATTGGTGCGGACGCCTACTGCCGTGACGCTGCAGTCGCGGTTGAAACTGCCAAGCGCCTGATTGCTGAACGACGCGGCGAGCCGCTGCCGGCGTAATCGAACGACTAAAGTGTGCCGGCCAATTGCCTGGCCGGTTTGTGCGCGGGATCTGTGCCGCTACCTAGTCAGTTGGGTGCCTGGTTCGCAGCCGGAGGGCATGCTGATCTCATGGGTGAGAGCGACAAGTCTCCGATTTTGGTTATTGCTTGCGGTGCTTTAGCGCATGAGTTACAGGAGATTATTCGCCTCAACCGCTGGACACACCTGGCGGTACAGTGCCTGCCGGCGAACCTGCACAGCCGGCCAGAAAAGATCCCTGAGCGCATCAGAGCCAAGATCCAGGCAAACCGAGGTCTTTTCAGTGCGATATTTGTGGCCTATGCCGACTGCGGCACTGGTGGGCGGTTGGATGCCGTGTTGCGCGAGGAAAATGTGGAGCGCCTGGCGGGCGCCCACTGCTACGAGTTTTTTTCCGGGTCTGCGCTTTTTTCGGCATTGCACCAAGCCGAGCCGGCCACGTTTTATCTGACAGATTTTCTGGCCCGCCATTTCGAACGCCTGGTCATGGAAGAACTGGGTATCAATAAACACCCCGAACTCCTAGAGAGCTATTTTTCGAACTATTTACGAGTAGTATATTTGTCGCAGAACCCATCCAAGCAGGTACTGCAGATGGCGCGCGCTGCGGCAAAGCGGCTGGGACTCGAGTTCCAGCAGGTTGTAACCGGCTACGGCGACCTGCAACAGGAGTTGGCCGCGTTCATTAACGAGCAATCGACCACTACGGGAGAACCCTGATGGCAAAGCTTATTACGATGTTCTGGCGGGCAATTCCCTCGCAGGTGATAGCACGCGAGGGCCGGGAGACTGCCAAGGTGATGCTCTCCCAGCGCTTCCAGGAGGCCATTGATCGCGCTGCAATGCGCGCCGGCAAGGGTTCATCGGATGCCTACATCAACGAGTGGCGCCGCGAGACGGCCACCTGCGATGACGATATCGAAGGGGTTGCACGGGCAGCAGCCCATGCCTTGGAACAGGCATATTCGGATGACGACTTGCTGGCGCTGGTGCGGGCAAAAGGCATGCCTGCGAACAGCGATGAGAGCGGCTAACGACACCATGTATCAGGTCAGGCAATGGTCGGTCCGCAACGCCAGGCTGCTCGAGTGGCTGTACGATCACTTCGAGGGTTTGCTGCTGGCCTTGCATCCGCTGTGGTTGTGGCTAGGCTACGACCGGGTGGAGGGGCCGATCCGCCAACTCGAGTGCCGCATCAAGTCACTGCTTTTCGATTGCTGCATGTGTGGCGATTGTGTGCTCGGCAAGACCGGCATGTCCTGTCCAATGAACTGCCCCAAGGAGTTGCGCAATGGGCCCTGTGGCGGTGTGCACGAAACTGGTTATTGCGAAATCGAGCCCGATATGCGTTGCGTTTGGGTAGATGCTGTCGAAGGCGCAGCGAGGATGCGGGATAGTTCGGGGCTGCAGGTGATTCAGCCACCCCTGGCCCAATCCCACCGTGGCGCCTCTTCGTGGTTACGCGAGGTCCGCGAAAAGCGCGATCGGCGCTTCTTTGGCAACGGGACCTAGCGTGCATCTCGACGACCAGGCCGTGCCGAGCACAGCATTGTCGGTACAGCCGGGATACTCCTCGTCTGGTCGGCTCGAGCGGGTGCTGCGGGCCGGCAGTTTCGCGGTGACCACCGAGATCGCTCCACCGGATTCAGCCGATTCGGCAGAGGTGTACCGTCGAGCCGGTATTTTCGATGGCTGGGTCGATGCCATCAATGCCACCGATGGCTCGGGCGCCAACTGCCATATGTCCAGCGTCGGCGTCTGTTCGTTACTGACCCGCAAAGGCTATGCCACTGTGATGCAGGTATCGTGCCGTGACCGCAACCGCATCGCAATCCAGGGAGATGTCCTGGGCGCCGCCGCTATGGGCGTGAGCAGCATTCTGTGTCTAACCGGCGACGGAGTGCAGGCCGGTGACCAGCCCGATGCCAAGCCGGTATTCGACTTCGACTGCATGTCGCTGCTACAGACGGTTGCCGCCATGCGGGATCGTTCCGAGTTGATGAGTGGCAGGCCACTGACGGTGCCGCCCAAGGTTTTCATCGGGGCTGCGGCCAACCCGTTTGCACCACCGCTGGATTATCGCCCACTGCGCCTACAGAAGAAGATCGAAGCTGGAGCCCAATTTGTCCAGACCCAGTACTGCTTTGATCTAGAGAGGTTGACGTGGTACATGCGGCAGGCCCGCGATCTGGGTCTCGATGAGCGCTGTTTCATCCTGGTGGGAGTGGGCCCACTGGCCTCAGCCCGGACCGCAGCCTGGTTGCGGGACAATGTGCCCGGGGTACACATTCCCGATGCGATCATCAAGCGTTTGCTGGAGGCGAACGATCAGAAGGAGGAAGGCATAAGAATTTGTGTCGAGATGATCCAGGCTATCAGGGAGATCGAGGGTGTACATGGTGTACACGTGATGGCTTACCGACAGGAACACCGAATCCCCGATATCATTGGGGCATCCGGCGTACTGGCGGGGCGGGTACCCTGGTATCCCGGTTGTACAGAAATTTCACCACAGTAAAGGACAGTAACGTGACCATAACCGTTGTCAGTTCAGTGACTAAAGAGGTAAGGATCGGCTTCGACCAGCCGTTTTGTGTGATTGGTGAGCGGATCAACCCCAGTGGTCGCAAGGTACTGGCCGAGGAGATGAAAAATGGTGATTACAGCCGGGTGCAGTCAGATGCCCTGGCCCAGGTGGCGGCCGGCGCCCACATGCTGGATGTCAATGCGGGTATTCCACTCGCCGATGAGCCGGCGATCTTGGCCGAGTGTGTACAACTGGTGCAATCGTTGACCGATTTACCTCTGTCGATCGATTCCTCTATTGTTGCAGCGCTGGCGTCCGGGCTGTCGACATACCAGGGTAAGGCCCTGGTTAACTCTGTCACCGGCGAGGACGAGCGCCTCGAGCAGGTATTACCACTGGTGAAGAAACACCAGGCGGCAGTGGTTGCTATCTCTAACGACGAGAGCGGTATTTCAGAAGATCCCGACGTGCGTTTTGAGGTTGCCCGCAAGATCGTCGAGCGCGCGCAGGATCACGGTATCCCGCGGGAGGACGTCGTGGTAGACCCGCTGGTCATGCCCGTAGGCGCCATGAACGATGCTGGCCGTCAAGTCATACACATCCTGCGGCGGCTGCGGGAAGAACTCAAGGTCAACAGCATTTGTGGCGCATCCAACGTCAGTTTTGGACTACCCAACCGCCATGGCCTAAACGCTGCTTTCCTGACCATGGCTATCAGTGCCGGGATGACCTCGGCAATCACTAATCCCCTGCACGCGGAAGTCATGCAAGCGGTTATGGGCGCCGATGTGATGATGGGTCATGATCCGGATTGCTTGCGCTGGATTGGCAAGTACCGGGAGCCTCCGACACCGGGGGAGCAAGGCGCCCGCGAGGGCCGCCGCCGTGGGCGTCGCCGGGCTGTCCGTGCCTGAATCTAGGCACAGTGGCAGTTGCCTGTGCGGCAGCGTCAGTTTCACGATCCAGGGGCCGCTACGCCCGGTATTGGTTTGTCACTGCTCGCAATGCCGTAAGACCAGCGGCCATTACTGGGCTGCAACCGCGGCGCCTCCGGCGTGCGTCGATATCTCCGACAGCGGAACGTTGACCTGGTTCAGTTCGTCAGTGCATGCTCAGAGGGGATTTTGTAACCGCTGCGGTGCAAGTCTTTTTTGGCGTTCGACCCAGCAGAAAGAACTGGCCATCGCCGCCGGTTGCCTGGATGCGCCCACGGGGCTGCAAACCCGCGAGCACATCTTCTTCGCCGACGCCTCGGATTACTATCTGGTACACCCGAGCGAACCACGTCGCATGGGTAGTGACGAGTGAACATGGGTAGAAAAAATCCTGTCACTGACACCCTCGTAGACAGCACCACTGCGTTGGTGGTGTTCACCCCCTCGGGCCGTCGCGGCCATTTCATTCCTGGCACCACAATACTACAGGCCGCCCGCGAGTTAGGCGTGGATCTGGACTCGGTCTGTGGTGGTCGCGCTATCTGTGGGCGCTGCCAGGTCGAATTGAGCGAGGGGTCGTTTTCCAAGCATGGCATAGAGTCGGCAATCGGCAACCTCTCAGGCCCTGGCGAGAACGAGGTCGAGTACCACGCGGTCAACGGATTGCCGCCCGGGCGCCGGCTCGGGTGCTCTACCCAGATACTCGGGGACGTGGTGATCGATGTGCCGCCCGAGAGTCAGGTGCACCGCCAGGTGGTGCGCAAACGGGCCGAGGTACACGAACTGGCAGTCAACCCGCTGGTTCACCTGCACTATGTCGAGGTGGTCCAGCCCAACATGCATGATCCGGTCGGTGATTTGCGGCGACTGCAGGAGGAACTCGAGTTCGAATGGGGCTTGACCGGGCTCTCGTGTGATCTGCACGTGCTGCAATCCCTGCAGGATGCGCTGCGGGCAGCGGGCTGGAAGGTGACCGTGGCCGTCTACCGTAAGCGCGAAATCATCGCAATCTGGCCCGGGCTCCATGAGCGAGCACTGGGCCTTGCCGTGGATGTGGGCTCGACAACGATCGCCGTTCACTTGTGTGATCTGGCCAGTGGGCAAGTGCTGGCCTCTGCCGGCCGGATGAATCCGCAGATCCGTTTTGGTGAGGATCTGATGAGCCGGGTGTCCTACGTCATGCTGCACTCGGGCAGCGAAGCGCAGATGTCCCAGGCAGTGCGCGAGGCCGTCAAGCAGTTGGCGGCCGAAGTTTGCGCTCAGGCGAACGTCAGAACCGATGAGGTACTGGATTGTACTTTTGTGGGTAACCCGATCATGCATCACCTGCTGCTTGGACTGAGCCCGGTGGAACTCGGTGCTGCACCGTTTGCATTGGCAACCGACGAAGCCGTCAACCTGTGGGCTGGGCAACTTGACCTCGGCCTCCACCCCGGGGCCCGCTGCTATGTACTGCCGTGTATCGCTGGGCACGTGGGCGCAGATTGTGCTGCGGTGGTGCTTTCAGAGGCACCCTACCTGCGCGATGAAATCACACTATTGGTCGATGTCGGGACCAACGCCGAGATCGTCCTTGGCAACCGTCAGCGCCTGCTTGCTGCGAGCAGTCCAACGGGCCCGGCGTTTGAAGGTGCGCAGATCAGTTGCGGCCAGCGGGCGGCGCCCGGTGCGGTGGAGCGGGTTCGGATCGATCCCCGCACCCTGGAGCCGCGTTTCAAGGTAATTGGTTGCGATCTGTGGTCGGATGAGGCCGGTTTCGACACAGCGGCTCAGACCGTCGGCATTACCGGCATTTGTGGTTCCGGTATCATCGAGGTCGTGGCGCAGATGTACCTCGCCGGCGTGGTCAGCCGCGATGGCGTGATCAATGGTGCGCTGGCTGGTCACTCGAAGCGGGTGGTCCCGGATGGACGGACATTCGCCTATGTGCTTCACGATGCTGATATCAGGCTTACCGTCACACAGAAAGACGTGCGTTCGATTCAATTGGCTAAAGCGGCGCTATATGCTGGCGTGCGGCTATTACTGGATAAACTGGGTGTTGAACAGGTCGACCGTATCCGTCTCGCTGGGGCCTTCGGTTCACAGATCGACGTCAAATATGCCATGGTGCTGGGCCTGATCCCCGACTGCCCCCTTGCCAGCGTAACCTCCGCTGGCAATGCTGCCGGTACCGGCGCCCATATCGCACTGGTTGACGCTAATGCCCGCGTCGAGATCGAGCGCGAAGTACGCCGCATCGAGAAGGTCGAGACCGCGATCGAGTCTCGCTTCCAGGAACACTTTGTCCAGGCCATGGGTATTCCCCACCACAGCGCGGCATTTCCTTATCTGGCCAGCGAGGTCGAACTTCCGACGCCCGTGGCTGCCGGTGCGGTAACATCCGGGCGAGGTCGCCGCCGCCGCCAGCGCTGAGCCGGCGGCTACCTGCCCAGGCTTTTTACCGGGTGGGCGCTGCGATACTGTTTAGTGGTGTGAATTCGCGGCATTGCCGGCCGCATAAAGGGGGTGTAGAGATGCCTGTGTCATTATTGTCGCAAGTGCCAATTTTCTCGGCGCTGTCCGCGGCCGAACTGGACAGCCTGGCCGCATTGACGGGACGGTTGCAGGTCAAGCGGGGCGCAGTGATCGTTACCGAAGGGACCCGGGCAGACGCGCTCTATGTCGTTGCGACCGGCCGGGTGCGGGTTTTCGTGACTGCTGAAGATGGCAAGGAAGCGGTGCTGGCCATCGAGGGGCCGGGGGCGAGTTTCGGGGAAATCGCCTTGCTCGACGGCGACCCGCGCTCGGCGTCAGTTGCGGCAATGGAGCCGACCGAGTTACTGGTGATCTCACGGGAGGCATTTCGGGAGTTGCTCGAGCAGAGCCCGAAGACGGCAACTGCAGTGATCGAGGCGCTGGCCGGAATGGTCAGACGGTTGACCGACAGCGTGCAGAGTCTGGCGCTGGATAGTGTCTATCGGCGACTGGTGCAGCGCCTCGAAGAGCACGCCGTGGCGGAAGACAATATCCGGGTGGTGCCCCAGCGGATGACCCACCAGTTGCTCGCCGACATGATTGGTTGTTCCCGCGAGATGGTCAGCCGCATCATGAGCGACCTGGTCAAGGGCGGCTACGTGACCGTTGAATCCGATCGCCTGCTCATCAACCGGAAGTTACCACCACAGTGGTAGTAGTACCTGCTTTGGGCTGGGCCGGAGTTACCAATGTATATGGGCAGGGGCAGTTGACATGAAACGGGGTGTGCTTCGCAAGATGCAGGTGAGCCCGGGCGACGAGGTGTGTTACCGCCTGCCGCTGGGTGAGGCGCTGATCGATCTACAGCCGCTGCTCGGTGCACCCGTAGTGCTCGAGCACAGCGGCAGCATCTTTTGTATCAACTGCGCACGAAAGACCAATAAGAGTTTTAGCCAGGGTTATTGTTACCCTTGTTTCCGGCGGTTGGCGGCGTGTGATATCTGTATCGTCAAACCGGAGTTATGTCATTTTGACCAGGGTACCTGCCGTGAGCCAGACTGGGGGCAGACATACTGCATGCAGCCACATGTGGTTTACCTTGCCAATTCGTCCGGGCTGAAAGTCGGCATCACCCGCAGAAGCCAAGTACCCACGCGCTGGCTCGACCAGGGTGCGATCCAGGCGTTACCCATCTTCGAGGTCGCCAAGCGCCACATTGCCGGTTTGCTGGAGGAGGCCATGAAGCCATTCGTGTCCGATCGCACGGATTGGCGGCGCATGCTCAAGGGCGTGCCTGAGTCGATTGATCTGGTGGCGGCGCGCGATGCTCTACTCGAGCAAGCGGCCGGGACACTAGAAGGGGTGATCCGGAATCGTGAGTCGGGGCAGGTGTGTCAGTTAAGCGAGGCCGAACCGCTGGCTTTCAGTTACCCGGTGCGGCGCTACCCGGACAAAGTCAGGGCCCACAACCTCGACAAGGGGCCCCGGGTCGAGGGTCGGCTAGAAGGGCTCAAGGGCCAGTACCTGATTTTCGACACGGGCGTGCTCAATATCCGCAAGTTCGGCGGATACGAGGTAACTCTCGAAACCGGCTAGGCTTTAATTCCGATGGACGCTGTTCGGCAGAAAAGTCGCTGATCAGCGGTGCGTCGCCAGCGCCGTATTTCGTAGCGGGGGGTGCTACGGTGTTGGCAGGCCCTCAGGCTGCGGCAACTCCCAGTTTGTTGCGCCAGCCGGGATAGAGAGTATCGGCGTCCTGCGGAAAGGATTCGAAAGCGCGGGCAAACTCCCGGTGATCGGTGGCCCAGTCGATGGGGTCAGCTCCGGCCACCCAGCACTGGTAGGCCTGGCGCAGCGAAACAGCACCGGCTGCCGGACTGTCGAGGTGCCCATAACTCCCGCCCCCGGCGGTATTGATCAGGTTGCCATGGCCCAGGTTCTCTAGAAATCCTGGCAGGCGCAGCGCGTTCATGCCGCCAGAGATAATCGGCGTAGTCGGTTTCATTCCAAGCCATTCCTGGTGGTAGGCCGGGCCGGTATAGCTATCGCGTTCGATGATATAGGCAATGGCACGATCGTCCCGCTCACCCTCCATCTTGCCGTAGCCCATGGTGCCGACGTGAATACCGGAAGCACCCTGCAGCCGCGACATCTTGGCCAGCACGTAAGCGGTGTAGCCGCGTTTGGCCGAAGGCGAGGTGATCGCGCCGTGACCGGCACGATGGTAATGCAAGTATTGATCAGGGAACCAGCGCCGGGCAGTGGTAACGGTGCCTGGGCCGCCGACATACCCGTCCACTAGGAACGCACAATGATTGGCGTGTTCGCCGAATTGTCCGAGGATATATTCGCCACGGGCAATCATCTCGTCGTGTGAATCCGCGGTGATGTTGGCCGAGAACAATTTAGTTTCGCCAGTGTCATCCTGTGCGCGCTGCATGGCGTCCACCACTAGAGGGATGACCTGCTTCATCGGGGCAAAGGTCTGGTTGCCTTGGGGCTCATCGTTTTTGATGAAATCACCGCCCAACCAGAACTGGTAGGCTGCCTCGGCAAACGGTTGTGGCCGCAATCCCAGTTTGGGCTTGATGATGGTGCCGGCGATATAACCACCGTCAACGACCGGCCGCCCCAGGACCCGCCACAGATCGGAGATATCTTTAGCCGGTCCGTCGAACAATTGAATCGCTTTAGATGGTACGAAAAAATCGTACATCTTGGCGTACTCGATATCTCCCATACCCTGGTTGTTGCCGATCGTCAGGGTCAGGAAGGATACGATCATCATTTTGCCGTCGGTGATGTTGCGGTCAAAAAGTTCCAGTGGGTAGGCGATGCGCATGTCTTCGGTGGCTTCATCGATGTGGTAGACGAGGGCATCGACACCTCTGGTGAAATCATCGGTGGTGCTGATTTCGACGTTAGTGCCGGTCGAGGACTCGGCGGCGAAGTGGGCGGCGCCCTCAAGGTAGCCGGTGCCAGGCTTGGGTTTCATCTGGTAGGCGCAGAGGATGTGTCGGCCTTCCTTGATAAGGGCCTGCTCGTCAAGGCTAAGGTCGGCGTAACGACTGGATTGATCTAAGGCCACTACTCTTTACTCCCGGGGTTGTCCCGTGCCGGTTTGTGTGCCGGGCCTGTGCCTGGGCGGAGCCGGATCGGGGGGGGTTCACGCTGTCAATGAAGCGAACCATAAACCCGGCTAACCATAAATAAAAGTCAGATAATATGATATATAAGATAAGTATTTATATATGAGAGAACTTCAATCGTCGACTGCCCCAGCCAGTGTCGGTGCTGGCTCCCGCCAAAGTGCCGCTGGTTTCCGTTACTTCCAGGCACCAGGTCGTGCCGGTGCCAGCGCCCCCCAACGGCCGACGACCATGCCATTTTCCGGGGTCGGCGCCAGCGGCACATTGAACGATAGCAGCAGGGAAAGGCCAGCGAGACCCGCGCCCACCAGAAAAACCGCCGCCGGCGAGCTCAGCCAAAGCACCCCCAGCACTGCCGGCAACACCACCGCCGATATGTGGTTGATGGTGAAAGCCACGCCGGCCGAAGAAGCAATGTCGGCTGGATCGGCGATCTTCTGGAAATAGGTCTTCATTGCGATTGCGAGTGCGAAAAAGAAATGATCTATAACGTAGAGGCCAGCCGCGACCCCGGCATTGTTGACAAAAGCATAAGCAACAAACACTACCACCAACCCGGTGTATTCGAAGACCAGTGCCGCACGTTCACCAACGACGCCGATCAATTTTCCAATGCGAGTAGCAAATAGCATATTCAGTGTGGCGTTGACGAAAAACAGTACGGAGATGGCAGCAACACTGTAGCCGAATTTTTCTACCATCAGAAAGCCGGCAAAGACGATGAAGATCTGGCGGCGGGCACCGGAAAGAAAAGTCAGCGCGTAGTACAGCCAGTACCGCTTGCGCAGGACCATGTGTCGGTGTTGCTGGATCTTGACCGGAAAATATGGGAAAGCAACTACGCAAAATAGGACAATCAGTAGCGTTGCCCCGCCACCGATTGCATAGACCGGCGTGAAATCGAGGCCAATCAGGTCGAATGCCAGCCAGATGACAGCAAAGGTCACGATAGAGGTGAAGGCACCGACGGCAATGATTCGCCCCAGTACTTCAGGGGCACGATCCTTATCAAGCCACTGCAGCGACAATGAGGTCTGTATGGTCTCATAGTAGTGGAAGCCGATCGACATGATGACCGTGGTCAGATAAAGGCCAATCACAGTCGGGAACATGCCGGTTATCAGTGTGCCGGTTGCCAGTAGCACCAGTGAGAGCAGGGCAATGGTTTGTTCGCGGAATACAAACAGCAGAAACACTACGGCAAAGGCGAGAAAACCGGGAATTTCGCGCAGACTCTGGAGGATACCGATCTCGACTCCACTGAACGCTGCTCGCTCAAGGGCGAAGTTGTTGAGCAGTGTTTGCCAGGTCGCGAAACTGAGCGGCACGGCACCCGCCATCAGCAGCAACAGCAGGTCGGGTCGGTTTCGAAGGTCCTTGAGAGTCACGGAGATTGTATTGGTCAGGCCACGGCAGGGCGCGATGATAACGTTGGAATGAACTTTCGTCAGCCATTGGTGGCAATGACATGGGCAAGTCCCGGACGGGATGCTACAGTCTGCGCCACAACAATCAGAACGTCTCTCGCATGACTGATACAAAAAAAACGAGTGAAGTACCGATACAGGTCGGGCTGTTCGTCACTTGTCTGGCAGATTTGGTTCGCCCCAAGGTCGCGTTCGCTGCGGTGCGCCTGCTCGAGCAGGCCGGTTGCACCGTGACTGTACCCCGAGCTCAGACCTGTTGCGGCCAGCCGGCGCTGAACAGCGGTGACCAGGCCAGTACGGAGCGAATTGCGCAGGGTGTCATCCGGGCGTTTGCGGACTTTGATTACGTCGTTGCACCCTCGGGCTCGTGTACTGGTACGCTGCGCCACAAGTACCCGGAACTGTTTCGCCAAGACCTCAAGTGGGCGACCCAGGCGCGGGCACTGGCTGACAAGACTTTCGAACTCACCCGGTTTCTGGTTGAGGTTATGAAGATAGAGCAGGTGAAAGCGTCTTATGCGGGAACCTGCACCTACCATGATTCCTGTGCTGGCCTACGCGAAATGAACGTGCATGAACAGCCCCGCCGGTTGTTGCAAGGAGTGACAGGCCTGACCTTGACCGAAATGGTGGACGCCAATGTTTGCTGCGGCTTTGGCGGACTGTTCAGCGTCAAGTACCCGGATATTTCTGTTCGCATGGTGTCGGACAAGTGCGCCAATGTGGCCAGTTCCGGTGCTGACACCCTGCTCGGCGGCGACCTCGGCTGTCTGCTGAATATCGCTGGGCGCTTGCGCCGCGAGGACTCACCGGTCAAGGTTCTGCACGTAGCCGAGGTACTGGCCGGAATGGCGGAAGGGCCGGGCATCGGCGAGCCGGAGTCCGACTCTTGAGCGCAGCGGGAGCAAACCCAACGATTCCGTTCCAGGACCGGGCCCGGCGCGCGCTGCAGGACCAGACCCTGCAGCAGGCGATGAACAAGGCCCAAGGTGGTTTTGTTGACAAGCGCCGTGAGGCTATGGCGCAGCTGCCGGAGTTTGATGACATCCGGGATGCGGCGCGGGACATCAAAGACCATGTGCTGTCAAACCTTGACAGTTACCTGGAACTGTACGAGCAGAAAGTGCAGGAGAATGGTGGCCAGGTGCACTGGGCACGCACGACCGAGGAAGCTTGCCAGATCATCACTGCTATTTGCCGTGAAGCGGGGGCGGAACTCGTCGCCAAGGGCAAATCGATGGTGTCAGAGGAAATGGGTCTCACCGGCGCCCTGGAGACTGCGGGGCTGAAGGTGGTGGAGACCGACCTCGGCGAGTATATCGTCCAACTGGCCGGTGAGACCCCTAGCCACATCATCGCGCCAGCCGTACACAAAACCCGCGAGCAGATCACCGAACTTTTTCACAAGCACCACGCCAAACTGGGCTATAGCGAGCGGGTTACCCAGCGCGAGGCAATCGTCAACGAGGCCCGCAATGTGCTGCGCGAGGTATTCATCACAGCCGATGTCGGCATTACTGGCGCCAATTTTCTGGTAGCTGAGACCGGCGCCAACGTGATCGTGACTAACGAAGGCAACGGCGACCTGACCAGTTGCCTGCCACGGGTACAGATCGCCGTCGCTGGCATTGAGCGGGTTATCCCTTCGTTAGACGATCTGTCGACATTGTTGCGCGTGTTGGCCCGCAGCGCTACCGGGCAGGAAATAACGGCCTATACCACGATGTATGCCGGACCCCGCCACAAAGACGATGGCGAGGGGCCGGCCGAGTACCACGTGGTGCTGCTGGATAACGGTCGCTCCGCGATGCTGGGCGGCGCTTACCGGCCGATGCTGCGCTGTATCCGCTGTGGTGCGTGCATGAATCACTGCCCGGTATATTTGGCGATCGGCGGCCATGCCTACGGTTGGGTTTACCCGGGTCCCATGGGGTCGGTGTTGACTCCGCTGCTGACCAGTTTTGAGCAGGCCGTGGACCTGCCCAACGCGTGCACTCTGAACGGCCGCTGTAAGGCCGTGTGCCCGGTGCGCATTCCGCTGTCGGACCTGTTACTCGAGCACCGCTTTGAACAGCACCGGCGAGGATTGACCTCAGCGGTTGGCCGATTACTGATCCGTGCCTGGGCCTGGTTGGCTCGGCGGCCACGCCTGTACCACAGTGTCATGGTCATTCCCCTGTGGCTCATGCATCGGCTGGGGCGCAAGGCGGGTGCGCTACGGTGGTTACCCCTGGCCGGGGGCTGGACTGGCAGTCGGGATTTTCCGGTGCCGGCCGGCCAATCTTTCCATGCGCAATGGCGCGCCACACAGAAGCGGCGATGAGCAGCGCGAGGAAAGAGACTCTCGAAGCCATCAGGACAGCGCTTGTTGGCAGTGAGCCACGCACGTCCGAGCACTTACAAGAGCTCAAGGCGCGCATTCAAGAATCTGTCCCCCACCTGCAGCCGCAGCTGGACGGCGATCTACTGACGCACTTTTGTGAGAAGCACATCGCCGTGCATGGTACCTACGAGCGGGTTGGCCGAGCTGGTGTGGCCACCGCGGTATTGCGCCACCTCGACAGCCTTGGCATCCCGCGGGAGTTGTTAGTGGGCGCCGGGCCAATTCTGGACCAGGTGCAATGGCCCGAGCAGGTGGTGGTTGAACGACGCTCGGCCAATAAGGATGACTGTGTTGCCTTGAGTGAAGCATTTGCCGGCATCGCCGAGAGCGGCACCGTAGTCTTGCTGCCTGGCGCCGGCCGACCCAGTTCCCATAATTTTCTGCCGGAAGATCACATCATCGTTGTCGACTGCGCTCGCATCGTTCGCCACCAGGAAGATGCCTGGACTCTGGTGCGTGCCTTGCCGGGGCGGGCGGCCCGTACCATCCAGTTGATTACCGGCCCCTCCAAGACCGGTGACATCGAGCAGGCAATTCAGTACGGCGCCCATGGCCCACGACGGGTACACCTGGTGATTGTGGAAGACCGAGACGACGCCTGATTCTACGGCTAGAAGGGGGAATGGGCCGTAGCCGGCCAGCTCAGCTGGCAAAATCCAACTGAGCCGAGGAAAGTTGTTATTGGACCGTTGGTCAGACCACCAGACCATACAAAAGGTGTTGTTTTGGTTCTTTTGGAATACTCTTGGCCTGGTGGCCATAGTAGTTGCTGAGGGTGCTGGCGCCGGCTGATATTGGCCGGCTTGATCGCCGATGGTTTGGCAGAAACAGGAGGAGGCTCAAGATGTTTCAAGTCCGCATTCATGGTCGAGGTGGCCAGGGGGTGGTATCGGCGGCGGAGATGATGTCAATCGCTGCCTTTCTCGAAGGCATGCACGCTCAGGCCTTTCCGAGTTTTGGCTCTGAGCGAACGGGTGCACCGGTGGTCTCTTACTGCCGGATCGACGACAAGGAAATTCGTATGCGTGAGCCGATCCTGGATCCCGACGCGGTGATTATCCAGGATCCGACCCTGTTTCATTCCGTAGACGTTTTTCAGGGGTTGCACCAGGACGGTTTCGTTCTAATCAATTCAGCCAAACCCTTCGAGGAGTTGGGGATCAGCGAGTTTCTCGAAACGCTCCCTGAAAGCCATGTGTGTGCTGTTGGTGCGACCGAATTGGCGATCCAGCACGTCGGTCGCCCGGTGCCGAATGCGGCGTTGCTTGGAGGTTTTGCGGCAGTTACCGGGCAACTTAAATTTGAGTCGGTTGACGCCGCCATCCGCAAGAAATTCGCTGGCAAGATCGGTGAAGGTAACGCAGCCGCTGCACTCGCTGCCTTTGAGGCTGCCAAGGCCGCTTAAGGGAGATGTCATCATGCTAAAACAAATCGAAGGCTCACACGCCGTTGCCGAGACGATTGCGCTGTGCCGTCCCGAGGTCATCTGTGCCTATCCAATTTCCCCGCAAACCCACATTGTCGAAGGGGTCGGTGATCTGGTGAAAAAGGGTGACCTGAAAAACTGCGAATTCATCAATGTTGAGTCCGAGTTTGCCGCCCTCAGTGTTGCGATTGGTTCTTCGGCGGCCGGCGCCCGCACCTATACCGCGACCGCCAGTCAAGGGTTGCTGTTCATGGCCGAGGCGGTCTACAACGCTGCCGGCCTGGGCCTGCCTATAGTTATGACCATTGGCAACCGGGCTATCGGTGCGCCGATCAATATCTGGAATGACCACACCGACAGCATGTCTATGCGCGATGCCGGCTGGATTCAGCTTTTTGCAGAAACCAACCAGGAAGCCGCTGACCTGCATATTCAGGCCTTCAAGCTGGCTGAGGAGCTGAGTGTGCCGGTGATGGTCTGCATGGATGGTTTTATCCTGACTCACGCCTATGAGCGTGTCGATATTCCCGAGCAGGCAACGGTCGATAAATACCTGCCGCCTTTTGAACCGCGACAGGTTCTCGATCCGGCTAACCCCTATTCTATTGGTGCTATGGTGGGCCCCGAGGCTTTTACCGAGGTGCGCTACCTGGCGCATGACCGCCAGATCTGCGCCCTTGAGGTAATTCCCAGAATTGCTGACGAATTCAAGGCTTTATTCGGCCGTGATTCCGGCGGCCTCATTCACACGTACCTGACCGAGGATGCTGAGACCATCGTAGTGACCTTGGGTTCAGTCGCCGGCACGGTAAAGGATACGGTCGACCTGATGCGCAAGAACGGTACTAGGATCGGGGTGGTCTCGATCTGCTCTTTCCGCCCATTCCCCAAGGATCAGATCCGTGCCGTCCTCGAGCAGGCCAAACGGGTGGTGGTGCTGGAGAAGAGCTTTGCGTTGGGTTTCGGCGGTATCGTCGCCAACAACGTGATGATGTCTATGCAGCGAACCGGCGTGCACGTTTACACAGCTGTCGCTGGCCTGGGAGGGCGGCCGATTATTCGGACTTCCCTGACGGCTCTGTTCGAGAAAGCGGGCCGCGACGAACTTGAAGACGTCCATTTCCTCGACCTGGACTGGGAGGTGGTGAATCGCGAGCTTGATCGCGCGCGGGAGTCTATTACCTCCGGCCCGACAGCCGAGAACATTCTTCGGGACTTGGGTCCCGGCGTTGCCAAAGCCGTTTGAGGAGAACAGTCATGGCCAACACGAATCAGGAACAGCGAGTCAGGTTCTACCAGAAAGGAACTTTTACTGTCGGTAACCGACTGGTTGACAAAGAGCGGCGTTCGGTGCAGGCAAGTATGGATCGTTCCAACGCTATTACCAGCGGTCATCGGGCCTGTCAGGGCTGCGGTGAGGCACTGGGCGCGCGCTACGCACTGGATACGGCCATGCGTGCCGCTAATTCCCAAATCATCGCCTGCAATGCGACTGGCTGTCTGGAAGTCTTTACCACCCCCTACCCGGAGACGTCCTGGCAGATTCCGTGGCTGCATTCGTTGTTTGGTAATGCGCCAGCGGTGGCCACTGGGGTTGCCGCAGCCATGCGGGTTAAAGGCAGAGAAGACGTGCGCATCATCGCCCAGGGCGGTGATGGTGGTACCACCGACATCGGTTTTGGTTGCTTATCGGGCATGTTTGAGCGTAACGACGATGTGCTTTACCTGTGTTACGACAACGAGGCCTACATGAACACGGGAGTTCAGCGCTCCAGCGCTACCCCACCGACGGCTCGCACCGCCACCACCATGCCCCTCGGTGAGGCGCCAGGCAATGTGTTTGGTACCGGCAAGTTTATGCCGCGGATCGCCATGGCCCACAACATTCCCTACGTGGCCACGGCCAGCGTTTCCAATTTGCACGACCTGGAGGCCAAGGTGCAAAAGGCCATGACTTTTCGCGGGGCCCGTTATCTGCACATCTTTGTGCCTTGTCCACTGGGCTGGGGTTTGCCGGCGGATCAGACCATAAAGATCGCCCGCCTGGCCCATGAATGTGGCATGTTCCCGCTGTTCGAGGCGGAACACGGCACGGTTACCGGTTCAGTTCCGATTCGTGAGAAGGTGCCGGTAGAGGATTACCTCAAGCCCCAGCGCCGCTTCGCCCACTTGTTCAAGAAGGGCTCGGTGGACACGGAGCGAATCGCTCAGCTCCAGGCTATTGCCGACGCCAACATCCGCGAATATGGCCTACTCAAAGAGGAAAGCGACGACTGATGTCGGATTTGGCCAGACCCTTTGCCATCACGCTTGATGTTGGCACCAGCCTGACCAACGAGACTGGCTCGTGGCGGACCCGGCGGCCGGTTTATGTCGATCGTCTGCCGCCTTGCAACAACACCTGCCCGGCCGGCGAAAATATCCAGGCCTGG
>Ga0208274_1000430_pt1 | contig 21729 bp, 14 predicted proteins | sample ETNtaG_22_FD_185755 | JGI IMG/M metagenome (GOLD analysis project Ga0208274, IMG submission 185755) | Marine microbial and viral communities from oxygen minimum zone, Eastern Pacific Ocean - ETNP201306SV43 (SPAdes) (version 2) | ecosystem: Environmental > Aquatic > Marine > Oceanic ... | reverse complement strand
ATTTGCCGCACAAGCCCTAGCGGTGATGCGGGCTTTGAAATTGTCAGATGACGATGAACGCGTAAATCCAAATGGCGGAGCAATCGCACTAGGTCATCCACTTGGTATGAGCGGTGCCCGACTTGCTTTGACCGCGATGAGGGAATTGCAGTTGAGCAAGGAGCGCTTTGCACTTTGTACAATGTGTATCGGAGTGGGTCAGGGAATTTCAATGTTGATTGAAAGAGTCTGAATTTTGCCTGCAAAGTTTTAAATTTAAACCTAAAGCTGAAGAAAATGAAATTAACCATTTTAGGCAGCGGTTGTCCTTCTGTTGACTTGGAGAGGCATGGGCCGTCAGCACTTATTGATTGTGGAGAAGGTGCTCGTATCCTGATTGACTGTGGTTCAGGAGTTACTCAGCGTTTACTCGAACATGCAATTCAGGGATGTGAAATTGACGCTTTGTTGCTGACACACCTTCATTCAGATCACATTGTGGATTTGTTCCAACTCATAATTTCCAGTTGGCATCAGGGCAGAGCACGTCCACAAAAAATATACGGTCCGCGAGGTACTCAGGCATATGTTGATAAACTGATGAAACTATGGAAACCGGAACTTGAACAGCGAATTGCCCATGAACAGAGATCTTCGACGAAAGCCCTTGAAGTTGAAGTTGATGAAATCGAAAACGGGACTGTACTGAATTTTGGCAAGTTGAAAGTAAAGGCTGTTGAAGTATTGCACCAGCCAGTAAAACACGCATTTGGTTTTGTCTTTGAAGCTGGAAATGAAAAAGCGGTTATCAGTGGAGATACTAAGTATTGCCCTGCGTTAATCAAAGCTGCAAAAGGCGCGGATGTGTTACTGCACGAGGTTTTTATTCATGGCGAAATGCCGGTTACAGCAGGACTCAGGACACAAAAAACTGTGGAAAATGTCGCTTCTTATCACACGCTGGACAGCGTGGTGGGAAAAGTTGCCACAGAAGCAGAGGTGCGCTGTCTGATGCTGACGCACTTTGCTCCGCCTAAGTTTGACCGCGAAAAATTATTGTCCACAGTCACCAGAGATTTTAAAGGGCCGGTATTGATTGGGGAAGATCTGATGACCCTTGACCTTGAACGTAACAGTCTCTCATGGAAGAAAATGCAAATCGCATTTGCTGCACTCGATTAATTGATTTAGGCAAGCCTTTAAATTATATGCTGCTTATGTGCTGCTTAAATGTGCTTTCAATGCCTGCAAAGTTTGATCTGATTTTTCGAGCATAATCATGTGTCCGCAATCCTGAATGAGCTGTGTTTTCACGTTTGGAATTGCTGCTGCAAGGTTTCTTCCTTGCTTTGGCGGAGTCATTCTGTCTTCACTGCCTATCATAATCAAAGTTGAACAGCCAACTTTCGTGGCGGTTTCCATCCCGCTCTGGTAGTCATTGCAGAGTCCAAGGTCATTTCCCAGCACACCGGAATTCTCCATCCCAAGTAGCTTCTGGCCTCCGCAAATCAGAGAGATTCCCGGCACCGGATGCCTGCCGAAATGCCCCATCGGCCCTGTGCCCCAATCCATCATCAGATCATAGGCCAAAGGATCATCTGCATTGGCGGCCTTTAGCAAATCCGGATGTACCGGCATTTTTGGAGCCACTCCCAGTAAGGCGAGCTTGCTCACGCGGTCCGGATGCCGTGCCGCGCTTTCAAGTGAGATCAGCGCCCCCATCGAATGTCCGACCAGCGCGGCCTTGCCTACTCCTGCGGAATCCAGCAAATCCGGAATCCAGTCAGCTAATTCTTCAATGCTACCCAGGAACGTTCCTTGCGATCTACCGTGACCGGGAAGGTCCACTGCAAGGACTGAGTGTCCGTGGTGAGCAAAGTAGCGTGTCTGGAGATACCACACAATGCGATTCATTCCGGCCCCGTGCACAAAGACTATGGTTGGCTGCTCAGGCACAAAGGGGCGCCCTCCTGTAGTGGCAAAGGTTTCAGCCCCGCGAACTTGAAGTTTCATTTTGTTGCTCCTGTTGCTTTTGCGGCCTTACGCAAGGCTTGTTTAAAATCATCGATTAAATCGTTTACGTCTTCCAGTCCAACTGAGAGTCGGATCATGTCCTCAGTCAATCCGGCCTGTTTCATGGTTGCGGAATCCATTTGCGCGTGAGTGGTGCTGGCAGGATGAATAACAAGTGTTTTCGCGTCTCCTACATTTGCGAGATGCGAAGCGAGTTGCACAGAATTTATAAACGTCGCTCCGGCTTCACGTCCTCCACCGGAACTTCCTGACTTGACTCCAAAAACAACAATTGATCCCGCACCTTTTGGCAGCATCCGTGAAGCAAGTTCATGGTCCGGATGATCCGGTAAATCCGGATGCGTGACCCAGGCGACTTCTTCACTGGATTGTAAAAATTCCAGCAATATTTTGGTATTGCTGATGTGACGTTCCATACGGAGAGGTAGAGTTTCCAAACCCTGCAGGAGATAAAATGCGTTTTGCGGACTCATCGCTGGTCCGAAATCCCGCATTGCTTCAGAACGCATACGCATCGAAAAAGCATGTGGTCCGAATTCTTCAAAGAAATTTATCCCGTGATAACCGGCGTACGGTTCGGTGAGTGTCGGAAATTTTCCGTTAGCGTTCCAGTCAAAACGTCCGCCTTCAACTACCACTCCGCCTAGCGCAACTCCGTGTCCGCCCATCCATTTTGTAACAGAATGTGAAACCAGATCCGCTCCTAAATCCAAAGCACTACACAAATATGGTGTGTTGAATGTCGCGTCAATCAACAAGGGCAAACCTGCTTCATGCGCTATCTTCGAGATCGCGGGAACATCTAATATTTCGAGTCCCGGATTGCCGATTATTTCCCCAAAAACGAGGCGTGTTTCCGGTCGGATAGCTTTGCGGAATTCTTCCGGTTTGCGTGGATTGACAAAAGTGGTTTCAATACCGAATCGCGGCAAGGTATGCTGAAACAAGTTTACACTCCCGCCGTAAAGGGAAGCTGAGGAAACGATGTGATCGCCCTGGCCCATCAAGGTCATGACAGCTGCGAATAACGCGCTTTGTCCTGATGCGGTAGCTACTGCACCGGTTCCTCCTTCAAGAGCTGAGATTCGCTCTTCCAGCGCGGCAACTGTCGGATTTGATATACGGCTGTATATGTGCCCGCCCTGTTCCAGATTGAACAACGCCGCCGCGTGGTCGCTGTCCTGAAAAACGTAAGAGGTCGTCTGATAAATTGGCATTGCACGTGCGCCTGTTTCCGCATCCGGACGTTGCCCTCCGTGTAAACTTAAAGTATCAAATTTAAACAATTTAGGATCCATAAAACCAGCTTTTGTAAGAGGTGAAGAAGTTCAACCCAATGCTTTTGAGACAATTTCGAAAGTGTCTCCGGAAAGATTTGGTGTTTTAATTATTCTTTGCAGTTGATCGTTCATTTTTGTTTTATGTACCACAGCAAAATTTTTCCAATTATTAAAAACGCTGACCAGCCTCGCGGCTGCCTGCGGATTTATGGGATCAAGTCTCAGTACCTGTTCTGCCAGAAATTCATATCCGGACCCGTCCGTTGCGTGAAATCGAAGCTGATTAAAACGTGAAAACGTGCTGATCAAGGCACGTATTTTGTTGGGATTATTTTTTTCATATGAAGGGTGTTTTGTCAGCGTTTGCACATTCTCCAGGGTCTTAGGCAGAGATGAAATTGCCTGCAAAGCAAACCACTTGTCCATCACTACTGTGTTTTTTCGCCACCTGTTTTCAAACTCAACAAAAGCTGTTTCACGTTCTGCACAATCCAGATGCGTCAGTACACCAAGTGCGCCCGCAACGTCAGTCATATTTTCGTTTTTGCGGAATTGAGTTTGGGCCAATTGCCGGATTTCCAAACTTCCCGATTCGGACAAATAACTGAGACAGACATTTTTCAAACTACGACGTCCCATTGATTGCGGATCTATTTTGAATGTACCTTCCTGCTGAAATTCCAGATAAGTTTTTTCAAATTCAGGCTGAAGTTTTTGTGCGAGTTCAGTACGTAAGAATTTACGTGTCTCATGAATTGCTTCCACATCAATGATGTCCAAAAATTCGCCCAGATATGGTTCATTTGGAAAACTAAGGGTGAGTGCCAAAAGTGCTGAATCACCTTCTGCTGTCTGGTTGAGGAGACTCCGGAATGCATTTTCCAATTCAGGTGACAAGTTAAACGGCTCATTATTTTGAAAACGCAGAATTTGTTCCAATGAAATCCGGATCATCAATTGTTGACCTGCTTCCCAGCGGTTAAATTCGTCAGTGTCGTTGGCCAGTAAAAAAGCTAAGTCAGCGTTGCTGTAATTAAAATGCAGTTTGACCGGTGCAGAAAATCCTCTTAAAAGTGATGGGACTGGCGCTGAAGAAACGTCCTCAAAGACAAAAGTTTCAGTTTGCTTACGAAGTTCCAGGATGATTGTGTCAGAAAAATTTTCAGCAGTACCGTCCGTTAATTTTAAAGGCAGAGCTTCACCGTCTTCAGCAAGCAAACCCAATGCTAAAGGAATATGAAACGGTTGTTTTTGGAAATAGTGATGTGCACTCTGTGTAGATTTTTGAATTTCAACCGGCGTTGTTTCCTTTTCATGCCCGTCATCGAGGGAAAATTCAGTACCGAATCCTTTTTGACCAGCCGTATCGGGACACGATTGCTGAACTGTCAGGGAATATGTTTTAGACAAAGGATCATGTGAACCACTGATGTGGAGTTCCGGAGTTCCGGACTGAGAGTACCAGTGTCTGAATTGCTGCAAATCCACTCCGTTTGCATCTTCCATTGCTGCGACAAAATTGTCACAGGTCACTGCTTGTCCATCGTGTCGCTCGAAATAAAGATCAGTGCCTTTACGAAAATTATCTCTGCCCAGCAGAGTAAAGATCATGCGTACAACTTCCGCACCTTTTTCATAAACCGTCAAGGTGTAGAAGTTGTTGATTTCCATGTAGGAATCCGGACGAATCGGATGGCTCATCGGGCCTGCGTCTTCAGGAAACTGATGTACACGTAATCGGTCTGCGTCCGCGATACGCTGTACTGCTCTTGAATTCAGGTCAGAGGAAAATTCCTGATCACGGAAAACGGTGAAACCTTCCTTGAGACTTAGTTGAAACCAGTCACGGCAGGTTACACGATTCCCAGACCAATTGTGAAAATATTCGTGTCCAACCACACCCTGAATATTGTAAAAATCCGTGTCAGTCGCGGTTTCCTGAGAAGCAAGGATCAATTTCGAATTAAAAATATTGAGTCCTTTGTTTTCCATGGCTCCCATGTTGAAATCATTGACCGCGACAATCATGAACAAATCGAGGTCATATTCCCGCCCGAAACGTTCTTCATCCCACCGCATCGACTCTTTGAGCGAGTGCATGGCGTGATCGCAAAATTCAATATTTTCCGCTTCAACGTAAATTTGTAATTTCACCTTACGTCCGGAAGACGTACGGAATGAGTCCTCAATGTGCAGTAAATCTCCGGCTACAAGTGCGAAAAGATAAGCCGGTTTTGGGAAAGGATCTTCCCATTTTACCCAGTGTCGGCCGTCAGTCAGTTTTCCACTGTCGCGCAGATTGCCATTTGAAAGCATCACCGGATAGAGTTGCGGATCGGCGGATATCGTCGTGCTGTATAGGGACATCACATCAGGGCGATCCAGGAAATAAGTTATTTTACGGAAACCTTCTGATTCGCATTGAGTACAGAAAAGTTTGCTGGATTTGTAAAGTCCCTCAAGCTCGGTATTGTTTTGCGGTTGAATCCGGACCTCCGTTGACAGGACAAAATTATCGGGAACATCAGTTATTGTCAGATGAGATTCATCTACTTGATACTGATCCTGAGTCAATTCTACAGTATCCAGGCTGACAGCCAAAAGTTCCATCTTCTGTCCATTTAGCACCAATGTTTTACTGTTTTCATTGGAAGCAGGATTTCTACAGAAGTTCAACTGTGCTTTCACTGAAGTCCATTCTTCCGCTAAATCAATATGCAAGTCAACAGTCTCGATTAAAAACTGTGGAGGCCTGTAATCCTTGAGATAAATTGTTTGAGGGGATTGTGTTTTCATACTAATCTTCCACCAGTACTGCTTGAGTTTTTATTGCTGGAAGCTGAAAGATAAGGAATCTTTAAGATAGAAAAATTTAATCGTGAAATGTTGTATTCTTCAGACATGTTATTTATACCAGCTTTTAAGACTTTCACTTTTTGAGTAGAAATTAATAATAAAAAAACTACAAAAAAATGGAAAGCGTAAACGTTAACAATCACCATGAACAGGGGCATTATCAATCAGGAGATGTTGATGCACTCGACTATTGAATTTGAAATGTCCTCAGGAGCATGTCTCCTGTAAAACTGTTGATATTTTAGCTTAGTTTTGTTTGTTCAATAGCCAAATGTTGTGGTTTTGCAAAATTGTCTGTAACTGTGGGTACGTTCTGCACGCATATGATGTATCAAGAAATATAACGAATAGTACGAGCCGATGCGTGACTTATTTTGTGGAAGAAAAAGTTGGGCTTCACGTCCATCAAAATGGTGTTCAAGCGTTTGAGTGAAGCTTTTCGCTTAAAAATAGGTTGTGATTTCCGGGAGAGCTTTTCGCTGAATATCCGGGACTTTTGCGTTTTTTTCTGGATAACCTACAACCAGTAACAAGAAGGGACGTTCCTGTTCCGGACGCTGCAGGATTTTATTGAGAAAACGCATTGGACTTGGAGTATGAGTCAGTGAAGCCAATCCTGATTGGTGAATTGCACTGATCAATATTCCGGTGGCAATTCCCACGGACTCATTCACATAATAGTGTTTCACGCGTTTACCCTGCTCATCGATAGCATGTACTTTCGCAAAGATGGCAATTAAATAAGGAGCGGTTTCTAAAAAAGGTTTGTGTTCATCCGTTCCCAGCGGAGCAAGTGCTTCAAGCCATTCACTGGTTGCGCGGCTCTCATAAAAGTCCTGTTCCTCTTTTTCCGCAGCCTGCCTGATTTGACTCTTGATTTCCGGATCAGAAACCACCACAAAATGCCATGGATGTTGATTTGCTCCATTCGGCGCAGTGTCTGCCGTGCGTATACAATTTTGGATAATATCAAGTGGTACATGACGTGATGAGAAGTCACGAACTGTTCGACGCCGTTTCATATTTTCGAAGTACTCCAGCGCACGTTGCTGTACTTCTTCGACTGGATATTCTTGAAAATCCAATGGAATAGTATTCAATTGAGCCGGTGTATTTGATATTCTGTTGTTTTTCATTGGAAAATGCTTACGAGAACAAATGCTCAGGATACATTAAACTAGGTGTATATGGAAGCTCTAACGGCAGATCTTTGTTCATGCGATCAAAAATGATACAGTCTTTCAATGTGACAAGAAATATGAACGAAATGATTATGGGAAGGTAGATTATATAGAGGTCCCTCACCTATAGTTTTTCTCCAGACGAATTCTTGAACTTGATTTTAACTTTATACCCCTATATAGTATATTGAAGTTATCAAAAACTGTTACAAATGTGATGCCGAGAAAAATGCAACCTGAAATAGAGGTAATCAATTTAGATCTTCAGGGCATGACCTGCGCCGGTTGCGTAAGTTCTGTAGAAAAGGCCTTGGGGGGCGTGGATGGTGTGGAATTGGCGGAAGTAAATTTTCCCTTGAACAGAGCATCCGTCCACTATGATCCGGAAATCGCTAATCCAGCCAAATTGGAATCAGCGGTTGAAGCTGCGGGTTTTGAAGCTCATCGTCTGAAAGACTCGGATGATATTCCGGAACCCTCGGAGAAGTCGGAACAGGAGTATTTGAAATTCCGCGGAAAAATGTGGTTAGCAATTGTGTTCAGTGTACCACTGGTTTTGCTGGCGATGGGGCCGATGCTGGGATTTTCGTTTCCAGTCTGGATTGCTCCGGAAACGAATCCGCTACGTTCTGGACTGATTCAATTGCTGCTGACCTTGCCGGTTCTCTGGGCCGGACGTGATTTTTACATTAAAGGTTTTTCCACTTTTGTGCACCGCAATCCGAACATGGACACTCTCGTTGCGATGGGAACCGCGGCGGCAGTCGGTTTTAGTTTGTGGAATATGTTTGGTACTGAGTTGAACGCGGAAGGGTTTTTTTTTGAAACCGCCGGTGTAATTATAGCACTCATTTTGTTGGGAAAATCACTGGAAGCCAAAAGCAAAAGTCGTGCTTCCGCGGCTATCAGTTCGTTGTTAAAGCTTCGTCCAAAAGAAGCAATTCTCGTGCATGAGGGTAAAGAATCGAACATTTCAATAGATTTGGTGCATCCCGGAGATATTTTGCGAGTACTCCCCGGAAGTATTATACCCGCGGATGGCATTGTTGTCGAAGGCTCGAGTTATGTGGATGAATCGATGCTGACCGGCGAACCAGTTCCGGTTGTAAAAACTGCCGGAAAGTCAGGTGCAGGTGGTTCAGAAGTTACCGGAGCGACACTTAATACAAACGGTCTTCTCACAATTCGAGTGAAACGAGTTGGCGGAGAAACCACGCTGGCCAGTATTATTCGACTGGTTGAAAACGCACAGCTCGCCAAGGCACCGGTCGCTCGTTTGGCAGATCAAGTCGCAGGAATCTTTGTTCCTGTGGTTTTAGTAATTGCGGCTTTGACCGGATTATTCTGGTGGTATTCCGGTGCATCCGCAAATGAAATTTTAAGTTACACTGTCGCCGTTCTGGTGATTGCCTGCCCCTGTGCTTTGGGATTGGCGACGCCGATTGCGATAATGGTTGGTACCGGAACAGGAGCGCAACACGGAATTCTCTTCCGGAACGCTCTGGCACTTGAAGCCGCGCATGGACTGGATACAATCATTATGGACAAAACCGGAACTCTCACCGAAGGTCGACCCAAAGTTACACAAATTCTGACAGTTGGTGTTGAAGCTGATAGTTCCAAGTTTGATGAAGCAGAGGTGTTGCGTTTTGCCGCCGCGGTAGAGCAGGGTTCGGAACATCCGCTTGGCAGAGCCGTGGTTGCAGAAGCGAAAAAGCGGAATATGGAAGCGAACTTTACTTTACCTGAAATTTCCGGCTTTGAAGCAAAATCCGGATTCGGTGTTAAAGCTGTTTGCAATGGAAATTTAGTTTTAGTTGGCAATCCGGCTTTGATGCGTGCAGAAAATGTTTTTTCCGAAGTACCGGAAAATTTGGCAAAACAGATTATTTCTGGAAGCACTCCGATTTTCGTTTGTGTTGCAGAAAAATTGAAAGGCGTGATTTGTTTAGCAGATGAAGCCCGTCCGGAAAGTGCGGAAGCAATACGTAAATTTCAGGAATTAGGTATGGAAGTGGTGATGTTGACAGGAGATCAGCAGAGTTCGGCGCAGGAAGTTGCCTCAAAAACGGGAATCATAAAGATTCATGCAGGAGTTCTACCTGAAGAGAAAGCTGAAATGGTGAAACAGTATCAGGCTCAAGGTGCACGTGTGGGTATGATCGGAGACGGAATCAATGACGCTCCTGCTTTGGCGCAGGCTGATGTAGGAATCGCGATGGGTTCCGGTACGGATGTGGCGATGGAAACCTCGGATGTGGTACTGATGAAAAATGATTTGCGGCATGTTGCCGATGCGTTACGACTCAGCCGCGCGACTTTACGGAACATTCGTCAAAATTTGTTTTGGGCATTTGGATACAATGTAATCGGAATCCCGATTGCGGCCGGATTGCTGGTAGCTTTCGGAGGTCCCGCATTGAATCCGATGTTCGCTGCAGGTGCGATGGCCTTCAGTTCTGTTTCCGTGGTGATGAATTCTCTGCGCTTACGTGGTTTTTCATTTTTTAAAAATTGACGCAAGTTTCCTCAACCGTTTCTCACGACACAAAACTGATGAGAAAATTTTGTAGTAACGCCCCTGAATACCTGCTTCCGCTGGAATGACAACCACGTGTTAAATATTACCAAGTTGAGACAAGTATAGCATAAACTCCCCTGGATTCCCGTATCCGCTGGAATGACAAGTTTTCCGACACTACCATTTATAATTGTAATTATAGCTTTGTGTCTTTTATCTGTTGCCATAATATGAGATAATAAACGGTTGTCATAAAAAGACATTTCAAAAAAACCGTGTCATTTCGAACGGAGCGAGAAATCTTAGCAAAGTTATAATTCCTATAACCTGCAGTTTTTTCCCTATGGTCGAAATGACATTTTTTTCGGACACAACAAACAGAAAATATTTAAATGGAAGATTCCAAAGCAAAAACAATCAGCACTTTTAGTCAATTTGAACTCAAACCGGCTCTACACAAAGCATTAGACCAAGTTGGTTATGAAACACCCACCCCAATTCAGGAGCAGACAATTGCGTTGTTGCTGGAAAAGAAAGACGTTTTAGGACAGGCCCAGACCGGCACGGGTAAAACAGCAGCTTTTGCCCTGCCTTTGCTTTCCAACTTAAATTTACGGCAGAAAGACCCTCAGGTTTTAGTCTTAACACCTACACGAGAATTGGCGATTCAGGTGGCAGAAGCCTTTAAAAAATATGCATCTGAAATGAAAAGTTTTCATGTGCTGCCAATTTATGGAGGTCAGGAATATCGTGGACAAATACGGGGCTTGCAGCGTGGAGTACATGTAGTGGTTGGTACTCCAGGACGCGTTATGGATCACATGCGCCGGGGCACTTTGAAACTTGGCAATCTCACTACACTAGTTCTGGATGAAGCAGATGAAATGCTGCGGATGGGCTTTATTGATGACGTAGAGTGGATTCTTGAGCAAACACCTGGGAAAAGACAGATTGCGCTTTTTTCGGCAACTATGCCGCAGCAGATCAGACGCATAGCCACAAGATATTTGAAAGATCCTGTACAAATTACCATCAAAGATAAAACCACCACTGCCACTACTATTCGTCAACGTTTCTGGCCCGTGAGCGGGATGCACAAGCTGGATGCATTGACGCGCATTCTGGAAGCAGAACCCTTTGAGGCGATGCTTATTTTTGTGCGCACAAAAACGGCCACTGTAGAGTTATCCGCAAAACTTGAGGCACGCGGATATGCTTCCACACCATTAAATGGTGATATAAAACAAAATCAGCGCGAACGCACGATCGAGCAGTTGAAGAAAGGCAAACTGGATATTCTGGTTGCCACAGATGTTGCCGCACGCGGACTCGATGTTGAGCGCATTAGTCATGTAGTCAATTACGATATTCCTCACGATACGGAAGGATATGTACATCGAATCGGCCGTACTGGTCGTGCTGGTCGTCAGGGTGATGCTATTTTATTTGTTGCCCCACGTGAAAAACGGATGTTGCATGCTATTGAAAGATCTACAAACCAGAAGATTGAATTAATGGAACTTCCTTCAACCGAACTGATTAACGATCAGCGTATTGTAAAATTCAAACAACGCATTACTGATACTTTGGCTACGGAAGAACTGGGTCAGTTTTATCAGATGATTGAACAGTATCAACAGGAACACAATGTGCCCGCCCTGGAAATCGCCGCCTCACTGGCCAAACTTTTACAGGGAGACTCGCCTTTTATGCTACAGGCAAAAGCTAATCGACGTAAAGAAGTTGAAAGTTGGCAGGACGATGATGCGAAACCACGTAGAAATCGTGGTGCTGATAGGGGGAAAGAGCGCGGCAGGGAGCATGACAAAGGACGTGGAAAAGATCAGGATAGAGCCCCTAGAAAGGAACTCCCTCTGGAAGAGGGCATGGAACGTTTCCGTCTTGAAGTCGGTCACAACCACGAAGTAAAACCAAACAACATTGTAGGCGCGATTGCCAATGAAGCCGGACTCGACAGTCAGCACATAGGACGCATCAATATTTATGATAACTACAGCGTAATTGATTTGCCTGAAGGTATGCCAAAAGACGTTTTCAGTGACTTGAAAAAAGTTTGGGTGGCGGGCAAGCAGTTAAATATTTCGCTGTTAAAAAATGAAAGGAAGTCCAGAAAATCAAGTCCCCGTGAAAGAGCAGGAAGTAAAGGAAAAGGTGGAAAGAAAAGTTTTTCTGCTCCAAAAACAGGCCGCAAAAAGAAGATGAGCAGAAAATAATAATCTGCGGAGGCGGACACGAGCCTCATCAGTCTGCACTTTCCGCCAACTCTCCCAGAGTGACCGGTATGAGAGGTGGACGGCCACAAAAAGAGCCGATTCCCTGCGATGATTTCCCATGAGTATCAGCGATAATATCCGCAACTGTCAACGCGCACATTCGTCCCTGACACAGCCCCATTCCTCATAACGCAGCATACCAAGTCCTTTGCTCTGCACCCAGACAAGTCCGAAATTTTCCCGTGAAGCATTCGGCGTACTTCCACCCAGATCCAGCAGGTTGACCTGTGCCCCCAGTTCAGCAAGACCATAGCCCACTGCCGTTCCAATAACTCCTCCGCCAATTACCAGTATACCTGAAGCCTTGATGCTTAATCAGCTTTGATTGTTTAGTAAATAGTCTGAAATCTTAATGATATTATTGTAGTAGCCTGACAGTGTCTGAAATGTCAATAAAATGAAACTTCAATCTTCGCTAATTTTACTATAAGATAGAGTTTCATCACACAAAAATTTCTGCAAACTATTTTGTATTAGTAATTATCTGACTACTATAATGAACCCACTTTCTTATTTAAACAACTCTGATATCGGCGCATTTGAGGGGCTTTATCAACAATACCTGCAAGACGCTCAATCTGTGGATCCTGAGTGGCGTAATTTTTTTGAAGGTTTTGAATTTTCAAAGGCAGATTATACACAGTCTGCCTCAAAAAAAACCACAGAAATTCTAGCGGAAGATTTCGCACCGGAACAATTCCAAAAAGAACTTGCAGTCAGTAACCTGATCGGCGCTTATCGCCAGCGTGGCCACATGTTCGCAAAAACCAATCCTGTACGTCCACGTCGAAAACATGACGGACCAATTGATTTGGAGAACTTTGGTTTGAGCGAAGCAGATATGGATACGGAATTTCACGCAGGTTCCAGAATTGGACTTGGCACAGCGACTTTAAGGGAAATTCATCTATTGTTGGAACAGACTTATTGCGGTTCAATCGGAGTTGAATATAAATTTGTACGGACCTTGGAGATTATCGACTGGCTGGAGCAAAAAATGGAATCCTGCCGTAATACTCCAGATTTTTCTTATGAAGAAAAAATTGAACTTTTACGCAAAACCAATGAAGCAGTTGCTTTTGAAAGTTTTCTGCATACAAAATTTGTCGGGCAGAAAAGGTTTTCACTGGAAGGCGGAGAATCAATCATTCCTGCGCTGGACACAGTTGTTGAATATGGAGCAGAACTAGGAGTTGAGGAATTTGTCATCGGTATGGCACATCGCGGGAGGCTGAATGTGTTGGCCAATGTACTTGGAAAAACCTACAACGACATTTTTACGGAGTTTGAGGGAAAAGCATTTAGTTCAGACGGATTTGCCGGTGATGTAAAATATCACATGGGGTATTCTAGTGATAAAACAGCACGCAGCGGAAAAAAAGTGCACTTAAGCCTGACACCTAACCCCTCGCATCTGGAAGCGGTAAATCCGGTGGTGGAAGGAATTTCACGTGCGAAAATTGACCAGTATCACGAAGGTAATGTAAAGAAACTGGTGCCGATCCTGATTCATGGCGATCATTCCATGGCAGGTCAGGGTATCGTTTATGAAGTTTTGCAAATGTCACAACTGCAGGGATATGGTACAGGAGGTACACTGCATCTGGTGATTAATAATCAGGTTGGTTTTACCGCGGATTATGGAGAGGGACGTTCCAGTACATATTGTACTGATGTGGCAAAAACTACACTTTCTCCGGTATTTCACGTAAATGCCGATGATATTGAAGCTGTGGTCTATGTGATAAAACTGGCTCTTGAATTTAGGCAAAAATTTCATCGCGATGTGTTTGTAGATATTCTAGGCTATCGACGTCACGGTCACAATGAAGCGGATGAACCCAGATTTACACAACCTGATTTGTACCGGCGTATTGCCAAGCATCCGCGGGTGCGTGAGGTTTACAGGAAGAAGCTCGTTGATTCCGGTAGTTTGACTGAAAAAGATACTAAACAAATGGAGGATGAATTTAAGCTGTTTCTCAACAATCGACTCGAAGAATCGAAACAACAGGAAACCGCCTCTGTGACTTCTTTTCTGGAAGGAGTCTGGTCCGGTGTACGGCGAGCGAAAAATAATGATTTTGAAATATCTCCTGAAACAGGTGTTGCTCAAAAGAAATTTGTTGAAATCAGCGAGCAGGTGACAGATTTGTCAAGAAACGGAGCTTCGGGCTCAAATTTGAAATTCTTTGCAAAGATCCAGAAGCTTTATGAAAACCGCCGTAAAATGGTTGCTGAACATAAGCTGCTTGACTGGGGTATGGCGGAAACGATGGCCTATGCTGTTTTAGTGACAAACGGTACTCAGGTTCGGCTCAGCGGACAGGACAGCGGGCGGGGCACATTCGCGCACAGGCACGCGATTATAACTGCGGAGGACAACACCAAACACGTTCCCCTGAATCACCTTTCCGCGGAACAGGCGCCTTTTGAAGTATACAATTCTTTTCTTTCAGAATATGGAGTTCTGGGATTTGAATACGGATATGCCTATGCGGCTCCTACCAGCTTAACAATTTGGGAAGCACAGTTTGGTGATTTTGCCAACGGCGCACAAATAATAATTGATCAGTTTGTTGCCTCCTCTGAAACAAAATGGCACAGGATGAACGGTGTGGTACTTTTGCTTCCGCACGGACACGAGGGACAGGGGCCGGAACATTCATCTGCGCGTATCGAACGTTTTCTTACACTTTGCGCGGGTAATAATATGCAGATTATCAACTGCACTACTCCTGCGAATATCTTTCATATTTTACTGCGTCAAATGGCATTTCCATTTCGTAAGCCTCTGGTGATATTTACCCCAAAAAGTTTGTTGCGTCATCCCAAGTGTGTGAGCCCGCTGGCTGATTTTCTGGAAGGAACCCGTTTTCTTGAAGTAATTGATGATGATTTCGTGGAAGCAAAAGCTGTGCGTAAGATTTTGTTTTGCAGCGGTAAAGTGTATTATGATTTACTTGAAAGACAGCAGGCAAAGGATGTTAAGGACATTGCAATTGTGCGCCTGGAACAGCTTTATCCTTTTCCGGAAAAACAATTTCAGGCGCTACTTAAACGTTATCCAAATGCCCGACAATGGTGCTGGGTTCAGGAAGAGCCGGAGAATATGGGTGCGTGGGGTTTTGTTTTACGCACATTCCCTAAAACCGGAAACAGTCTTGAATTGGTTGCACGTGACGCTGACAGCTCACCAGCGGTAGGCTTCCCGCAAGTTCACTCAGTTCAACAGGAAAATCTGGTACAAAGGGCCTTTGAGGAATAATAAAATAACTTTCTTACTTTCCTCGCAAGGACTCGTTTTTGTAAATTATTACGAATGTCTCATAAATTACTTAACTCATTTACAAGGTTTCTTTCATGTCTATTGTGGAAATAAAAATTCCGAGCCCCGGAGAATCGATCACTGAAGTTGAAATTGGCAGTTGGCTCAAGGCGGATGGTGATTATGTTAAGCTTGATGAAACTATTTGTGAAATTGAAACAGACAAAGCGACTTTGCCTTTGATTGCGGAAAGTTCCGGCGTTCTGAAAATTATTCTGCAGGAAGGCGAAACAGCGGGAATTGGTGATGTGGCCTGTTCAATTGATATAGACGCGATACAACCGGAAAAAACTGCGGCAGAAACACCCTCAGCATCATCCGAAACTGCAGAGGTTAAGGAAAAATCAGTCTCAACTGCTGATTCTTATTCGGCAGGGCATCCTTCTCCCGCTGCACGAAAAATGATGGCAGAGCAGGGAATAGCCAATGTTTCCGGAGGAGGTCCAGGCGGACGTATTACTAAAGCGGATGTGCAAGAGCAGGGGCGTCAAGTTCCAGATGGTGTCGCTGCAGCGGAATCAGTACTGCAGATGGAGGCAGCTGAAACTTCCGGTTCCAGAAACAAAAAAAGGGAACGTTTGTCACGTTTGCGTAGAAAGCTGGCGGAACGTCTGGTAGCAGTAAAAAACGAAACGGCGATGTTGACGACTTTTAATGAAGTTGATATGCAGGCCATTTTAGATTTACGCAGTCAGAGCAAGGACGTTTTTCTGGAAAAGTACAAAGTGAAGCTGGGTTTCATGGGACTCTTCACGAAAGCCTGTACGGAAGCATTAAAGGACTTTCCGGCAGTCAACGCACAGCTTGATGGGGACGAAATAGTTTTTCACGATTATGTAGATATGGGAATCGCCGTTAGCGCACCCAAAGGTTTGATGGTTCCGGTTGTGAGGAATGCGGAATCATTGACACTTGCCCAAATTGAAACTGAAATTGGCAGACTTGCTAAACGTGCCCGCGACAACAAAATCAGCATAGAAGAAATGGAAGGTGGTACATTTTCCATCACAAATGGTGGTGTTTTCGGATCGATGCTTTCAACTCCAATTTTAAACCCGCCGCAAAGCGCAATTCTGGGAATGCACAATATCGTTGAAAGGCCGATGGCGGTGAACGGAAAAGTTGAGATTCGTCCAATAATGTACTTAGCCTTGTCTTACGATCATCGGATCGTCGACGGGCAGCAATCGGTGAGTTTCCTCGTACGTGTAAAAGAAAATCTGGAAAATCCAACAAGGATGCTTTTTTAAGTGAAACTTTGAAACTCAATAATGACTAAATTCGACACAACAATCATCGGTTCCGGTCCAGGCGGTTATGTTGCCGCAATCCGCTGTGCGCAACTGGGGATGAAAACCGCACTCATTGAACGCTATTCCACCCTTGGAGGAACATGCCTTAATGTGGGCTGCATTCCTTCAAAAGCTTTGCTGGATTCAAGTGAGCATTTCGAAAATGCCAGCAAGCATTTTGAGGCACATGGAATTAAAGCGGAAAAGATCAAACTCGATTGGCCAAGAATGCGTCAACGTAAGGATGATGTGGTTACGCAGACTTGTGCGGGGATTGAGTATCTGATGAAAAAAAATAAAATCACGGTGATCAGTGGACATGCCTCTTTTAAGGACAAAGAGACGATTTCGGTGACTGTTGCGGACCGCACACAGCAAACTGTGAACACCGAGCGTGTTATCATTGCGACCGGTTCGAAACCTTCCAGTATTCCCGGTGTGGTTTGTGATAAAAAACGCATCATAACTTCCACCGAAGCACTTAGCCTGGAAAGCGTTCCGGAAAAATTAATTGTGATCGGAGGAGGTGTGATTGGTTTGGAACTGGGTTCAGTTTATGCCAGACTTGGTACTGAGGTGCAGGTGGTTGAATTTCTGGACCGTTTGATTCCCGGGATGGATTTCTCACTGGCCAAAGAAGTTCAGCGGATTTTAAAAAAACAGGGTATGAAGTTTTTCCTCAGTCACGCTGTTCAAAGCGCAACTGTATCCGCTAAAAAAGTTAAGGTTTCAGCAGTCAACAATAAAGGTGTAGATGTGGAATTCAACGGAGATTACTGTCTGGTCGCAGTCGGGCGCAAGCCTTACACGGAAAATCTTGGTTTAGAGAACATTGGCGTTACTCCGGACAAGCAGGGACGGATTCCAGTGAATGAAAATTTGGAAACCGCAGTGCCGGGAATTTATGCAATAGGTGATGTGGTAGCAGGTTCAATGCTGGCACATAAAGCAGAAGAAGAAGGAACTTTTGTTGCAGAAAAGATGGCAGGCCAAAAACCGCATATTAATTACAAAGCAATTCCGGGAGTGCTTTACACCTGGCCGGAAGCAGCAGGTGTTGGTTTTACGGAGGATGAATTAAAAGCAGAAAAATACAACTACAAAGCAGGCAGTTTCCCTTTTAAGGCACTTGGACGTGCCCGTGCTTCAATGGACACAGATGGTTTCGTGAAAGTACTGGCAGACAGGGAGACAGACGAAATTTTAGGGATTCATATGGTCGGAGCACGTGCCGCGGATTTGATTGCGGAAGCAGTAGTAGCACTGGAATATCGGGCCAGTGCTGAAGATATTGCCAGGATGTCACACGCGCATCCGACATATGCGGAAGCGATCAAGGAAGCCATGCTGGATGCAACAGAAAAACGATCCATACACATGTGAGTCTTTCGTAAAAATTCACTAAAACGTGTCATTGCTTACAAAGCGAAAATCTATTTTTTGTTAAGCACAAATATCATTAAGATTTATCACTACGGTCGAAATGACAAATTATCGGTTTCAGCATTTTAACGAAGCCATCACATGTAGTTGACAAAATTGTAATGTCGATCAATGACCAGCACCGAGTTGTCAGAAAGATTTTGATTGTTGATGATATTGAGGACAACTGTCTGCTGATTGAAGATCATCTGCGCCATCAGATCAAGTGTGAGTTTCGTGAAGCATCATCTGGAAAAGCGGCATTAAAGATTCTCGAAAATTGGCGTCCGGACTGCATCCTGATGGATATTATGATGCCGGAAATGGACGGTATTGAAGCGACGAGGCGTCTGAAAGCAATTCCAGAATGTCACGATATCCCTGTGTTGATGGTTACCGCCAAACAGGAAATGGATTCCTTCGAAGAGGCTTTTGACGCAGGAGCAGTGGATTATATTTACAAGCCCCTCGACCGTACCACTTTAGTGGCCCGTGTAAAATCAGCCTTACGCAGCAAAGAAGATCTTGACCGAATCAAAGAACTGAATCAGGAGTTGCTGCAGAAAAAACAGGAACTGAGTAATTTTTCACACACAGTCAGCCATGATCTGAAATCGCCGATTGTCGGGGCTGCAAGTCTTTATGATTTATTTCTGTACAGGATTAAAAATGAATATCCACAATTAATTGAGGATGAAAGCCTTAAAGATATTCTGGATCGTATTCCACTGACTTTTCATAAAATGCTGGACTTCATCAATACTCAACTGGATTATGCGGAAGCAGGACAGGTGATCGGGGAAATGGAGTCAGTTTCAATGTATAAGCTGATCAGCACAGTGATTGAAAATTTTGATTACGCAGAACGTGAAGGAATGGTAAGTTTTGTTAAGCTGCCGGAAATGCCGCAAGTGTGCTGTGATCCAATACGGATGTTGAAAGTTTGGCAAAACCTGATTGCGAATTCTATCAAATACAGAGGTTCAAAAAATCCGGTTGAGATTGAATTTGGTGGTGACGAAAGTGAAGGTGCGTTAAAATATTGGATACGTGATAATGGGCCAGGAATATTAGCTGAGCATCAGGATAAAGTGTTTGAAACAAATGCGCGCTTGAATTACGATGTAGAAGGTTACGGATTTGGATTGGCAACAGTTAAAAAAATTGTAGAAGCACACGGTGGAAAAATTTGGATCAATCCGGACATCACCGACGGAGCGTGTTTTGTTTGTGAACTGCCTCATCAGTCAGTGAATAATTGAGATATACATGGAAAATAGGGACAGCAAAAATAAAGTGACTGCAGAAAAAGCAAAAAAGATGATGCTTAACTTGTGGCCTTTTTCTAAAAAAGAAAAACCTGTTTATAACCTAAAAAGCATTAGCATTCCAAGGACAAGCGGGCGTACACTTAAAATTTTAGTGAGCCTGTTGCGAACCCCTGGAATTCGCTTGCTGTTGATCCCGCTACTGTTAAAACAGGCAGGGCTGCCTAGTTTACGAAAAAGCAAAGTTAAAGATTTTCCCGTGATGGAACCAATCCATCCCGTAGAAAGTAAAATAACTTCTGCCGCCGCAAAAAAATCTATCAAAGAGTTTGTCGATTCAACTCAAAATAAGCGGCAAACACCGACGGATGAAAAATCCGGAAGTTCCGCAAAGCAAAGTCTTTTTCAACCGGAAACTGCCGCGGATTTTCATCGGGCCTATCTTGAGGAAAAAACAACACCGGTCGATGTTGCCATGAGACTGTTGGACATTGTACGCAGTATTGAAGAAAGCGCAGTACCACTACGGCCGTTTATCGCCTGGGAAGAGCGTGAACTGATGCAACAGGCTAGAGCTTCAACGGAACGTTATGAACGCGGAGAGTCACTTGGGATTTTGGATGGTGTACCGATTTCTGTGAAAGATGAATTGGATATGCAGCCGTTTCCAACTATGGTCGGGACCAAATTTTACAATACTCAGCCACCTGCCGAGGATGCAACCACCGTTTCACGTTTACGTTCAGCAGGTGCATTGATGGTTGGAAAAACTAATATGCATGAAATAGGTATTGGTGTAACAGGGCTCAACGTCCCTTATGGAACAACGAGAAATCCTCATCATTTAGATCATTATCCAGGAGGTTCATCAAGTGGTTCCGCCGCCGCTGTAGCAGCAGGTTTGTCACCGATTGCGCTCGGACTTGACGGTGGTGGTTCAATCAGAATCCCAGCCAGTTTATGTGGTGTTGTCGGTCTTAAAACAACCTGGGGCCGGATCAGTTCTGCCGGTGCTGCTCCACTTTCATGGAGTGTCTCAACAGTTGGTCCAATCACTTCTACTGCTGATGATGCCGCCCTGGCCTATTCCTTTCTTGCTGGAGCTGATCCAAGACAACTGCGTACGCAAAATCAACCTCCTGTTGATTTGCAGGATTTTAATAACGCAAATTTAGCAGGAGTTAAACTGGGTGTATTTTCACCATGGTTTAAACATGCATCAATGGATATTGTGCAAAACTGTGAACGAATGCTGGATGCTTTTAAAGCGCAAGGAGCAAGCATAGAGGAAATTGAAATTCCTGAATTGAATGAAGCACGTGTAGCGCAAATTGTTACGATTGGAACAGAAATGCTGACTTCACTGCAGCCCCATTTTAAAACGTTTAGACAACCTTTTGGTTTGGATGCATTGCTAAATCTAACCCTCGTGAAAGAGTTTAGCGGCGGCGATTACGTTAAAGCCCAGCGGATACGTGCAGAACTGATCAGAAATTTAACACAAATTTATCAACAGGTTGACGCGATTGTAACTCCTACAACTGCCTGTACAGCCCCCCCTATTCTACCTGACGCACTGATAAACGGCGAATCAGATCTCAGTACATTAACCGAATTGATGCGTTATGCTCCGCAAGCAAATATAGGAGGTTTTCCCGCGATTTCTTTTCCTGTCGGTTATGACGCAAAGGGACTGCCGGTGGGGATGCAGTTAATGGGACGTCCGTGGGAAGAATCATTTTTGCTGAGGATGGCCAAAACATCGGAACCCTTTTTTACGAGGCACCCTCCTATGATGCGTTTCTCCCTTTTACCAAATTAATACCTAAATTATCGTAGATTCAGCATCTTCTTCGGTAAATTGTTTCCGAAAAGTCTTGTTTTAACTCCCGTATGACAGCTAAAATAAAGGAATGGTTCGGGCCAGTAGCTCAGTTGGTTAGAGCTGACGACTCATAATCGTCCGGTCGCTGGTTCAAGTCCAGCCTGGCCCACCATAATTTCAGTTGCTTACAGGGATTGTCTTTATTTGACTGTTCACAGGTGTCCATCGTCCCGGTTTTTTCTTCCTTTTCTTCCAACCATTTCAACCCCATCATCCCCTGTGAGTAACCCCCACTAATTCTTCACAGTCAGACATCCTCCAAGTAAATCCAACTTCCTTGTAATCCAAACCAAGTTCTGGTATATTTTGGGTTTTACTAATTCACCAAAAGGAAACAAAATGAAACATATACTCATTATCCTTATTTCAATCCTCCTTCTTTCTTCTCT
>Ga0208274_1000411_pt1 | contig 22570 bp, 17 predicted proteins | sample ETNtaG_22_FD_185755 | JGI IMG/M metagenome (GOLD analysis project Ga0208274, IMG submission 185755) | Marine microbial and viral communities from oxygen minimum zone, Eastern Pacific Ocean - ETNP201306SV43 (SPAdes) (version 2) | ecosystem: Environmental > Aquatic > Marine > Oceanic ... | reverse complement strand
TATTTTGCATATTCTTCGCAATTATATCGACTATTATTGCTAGTCTATATTATTATACATTGGTTTAAATACAAATAAAAATGACAATTGGTTTAAAAGATATATCAAAAACTACAGGTTACGCAATCTCAACTGTATCGCGAGTACTCACTAATAAGATAAGTGGGAGTTCTGTTAGTGCAAAAGAAATTTTACGCGTAGCAAGAGAGATGGGTTACGGCAAATATCGAAGTGCCGTTAGTCCAGAAAATCGAATTATAGACATTGCACTTATCACGCAACATTTTTCCGAAGAATTCTATGCCTATTTATATTCAGCCTTTGACGAAATATCCATAAAACGTAATTGCTCTTTAACAATTCATTCTGTCAGACATGTTAAATCACTGCTCGATGAACTATTATTCCTTTCCAAAAATCATGATGGCTTCATACTATTTCTTCCCACTCTAGATCCTTTTAGCTATAATAAGATAAACGAAACAATGAATAATTACCCCATTGTTTCAATCGCGCCCTCTTTTGAAGCTATTTTTGATACTTTTACATTTGATTCATATCAAGGTGGTGTTTTAGCAGCACGAGCATTTATGGAAAAGGGCTACGAAAAATTTGGGATTATTCGCGGTCCTATAAAAAAATGGGAAGCTGCACTTCGCCGAAATGGATTTAGAGACACAATAGAAAATGAAGGCTATAAAGTTATTTGGGATTACAAAGGCGATTACTCTTTTGAATCTGGTGAAAAAGCATTTCATAACATATATAAGAAAAGAAGTAAAAATATCGCTATTTTTGCAAGCAATGACCAAATGGCTGTTGGTTTTATTCATGCGGCACTCGAGAATAACCAACAAATTCCAAAAGACTATGCCATAATTGGATATGATAATATCTTATTTAGTAAAATATTTTTCCCAAAACTCACAACGATTGATACGGATGTAGACCAACTTGCCGAAGAGGCGATCGATCACCTTATTAGAATGATAAAAAACGAGGTAAACCTTGATCGCTCTGCTCGTAAAACGCTTATACCCGTAAAATTAATTAAGAGGGACACACATAAATGAATATGAGGCTTTTTTATTTCAAATCGGTAACAGCACTTTTATTAATGTTCAATTTATTCGGCTGCAAATCAGTAAAAGAAAAAGAGGATGCAGCTGATATCGCATTTGTTGAATCGTTAATTAATAAAATGACTATTGATGAAAAAATTGGACAGATGACCCAGGTTGACAGACAGTTCTTAAATGATATTTCTGATATTTCAAAATATGGATTTGGTTCGCTATTAAGTGGGGGTGGAAGTACTCCTAAAATAAACGAACCAAAAGCTTGGGCAGAAATGTATGATCGCTATCAACGTGAAGCACTTCAATCTCGCTTAAAAATTCCTCTATTATATGGTATTGATGCTGTTCATGGTCATAATAACGTAATTGGCGCTACTATTTTCCCCCATAATATTGGCCTTGGTGCCACACGAGACGCAAAAATTGTTGAAGCCGTTGCAAAAGCTACAGCACTTGAAATTGCCGCAACTGGCATTGACTGGGATTTTGCACCTTGCTTGACCGTACCTAATGATTATAGATGGGGAAGAACGTATGAAGGGTTTTCTGAAGACACTGAACTGGTTACGGAGTTAGGCAATGCTGCAATATTAGGCTATCAATCCTCAAATATAAATAACCCAAATAGCGTCTTAGCCTGTGCAAAACATTTTATAGGGGATGGTGGAACTTCATTTGGTACGGGTCTTAATGGTAAAATTGATAGAGGAAACTTAGCTCTTTCGGAAGAAGAGCTTAGAAAAAAACACCTTCCTCCATTTAAGAAAGCAATTGAAAGCGGTGTTGCAACTTTTATGGCTGCATACAATACGTGGAACGATCTTAAGTGTCATGCCAATAAATATCTTTTAACCAATATATTGAAAGAAGAGCTAGGATTTAAGGGATTTGTTGTATCTGACTGGGCTGCAATCGAAGAAATTCCTGGGGATTATAAAGCAGATATAATTACTTCAATTAATGCTGGCATTGATATGGTAATGGTACCCGGTGCCGTAAAGTTTGGTAACGAATCCTATGAAAATTTTATGAAGCTATTTAAAAAATCTATCGAAGATGGCTCTATACCAATGACCAGAGTTAATGATGCTGTAAAAAGAATATTGTTGATAAAAAAGAAAGCGGGACTTTTTGATAGGCCCTTTAGTGATCAACAATTATTATCACATATAGGTTCTCAAAAACATCGGGAAATTGCTAGAGAAGCTGTTCGGAAGAGTATGGTCTTATTGAAAAATAATAATAACCTCTTACCTCTTCCAAAAAATGGCAAAAAAATCATTGTTGCTGGCCGGGGAGCTAATAATATAGGTATGCAATCTGGTGGTTGGACGATTAGTTGGCAAGGAGAGATGGGAAATAAAACAGAGGGCACTTCAGTGTTAGACGCCATTATATCAGCAGTGGATCCTGGGACATCTGTTCAGTTTTCAGAAGATGGAAAAGACGCTCAGGGAGATGTAGCCGTAGTCGTAATTGGCGAAGAACCTTATGCAGAAATGGAAGGGGATCGTGAAGATCTGAGTTTAGATAAAAAAGATTTAGAGGTAATTAAAACCCTGAAAAATAAAAATATTCCTGTAGTGGTTGTTCTTTTCTCTGGTAGACCTATGATAATAACAGACCAAATAGAACAATGGGATTCTTTTGTCGCAGCTTGGCTTCCGGGAACCGAAGGCCAAGGTATTTCTGATGTATTGTTTGGTGATTATAATCCAACTGGAAAACTATCGTTTTCTTGGCCTAAGTCAATGGATCAACTGCCTATTTCTAAAGCAGATAATTACCTATTTGATTTTGGCTATGGGTTATCATATTAAATAACTATTAATACTAAAAAAAGGGAATATTTTGGTAAATAAATTAGGTATAGATCTTGGTGGCACTAAAATTGAAGCCATCGTTATCAATGATGTATTTCAAGTGGTTGAACGGAAGCGCATTGCAACAAACCGAGAAGAAGGATATGATGCGATCTTACAACGTATCGTTAATTTAGCTAAAGCGCTTATAGAGACCGGCAATGTCGAGGGTCCCGTTGGCATTTGTACACCAGGTGCGATTGACTATCAAGCCGGGACTTTAAAAAATAGCAATACAGTATGTTTAATTGATAAACCGTTACAATCTGATCTAGAATCAGCGCTCTCACTTCCCATTCTTATGGAAAATGACGCAAATTGCTTTGCATTAGCTGAAGCAATTTTGGGTGCGGCTAAAGATTATAGATTGGTATTTGGTATTGTCCTTGGCACCGGTTGTGGTGCTGGCATCGTGATAAATAAAAATATACATCGTGGCCCAAATCATATTAGTGGAGAATGGGGGCATCATGTGTTATACCCAGGTGGTAGAGATTGCTATTGCGGAAATAAGGGCTGCGCTGAGTCTTATATTTCGGGAACTGCATTAGAAGCAGAATGGAAAGCTTTAACTGGTGAATTTTTACGTACAACAGACATTATTGATAGCGGGGCTTATAAATCCCACCCAGATTGGAAGGATTCTTTTATTGAAAATTTTGGCAGAGCCTTAGCAAATGTTATGGATATCTTGGACCCGGATGCTATAATATTAGGGGGAGGATTATCTAATATGGATATTCTTTACACAGAAGGTCGTGACGCAGCTTATAATGCATCATTCAGTGAAAATATGGTAACACCAATAATTAAAAACAAGTTGGGGGATTCTGCCGGTGTGTTTGGGGCTGCCATGCTGGGGGACTATATTTGAAATTTGCCAAGTGGCTATACAACCTGACCGGGACAGATCAATTGATACTCCTGGCTTTTTTTATCCTGGGACTTGGATTGTCTTATTTTACCATTTTGAGTTTGCGCGCTTGGCATGAAAAAGTGCGAGGCGGTGATAAATATGCCCATGAAGTTCGCGTAACGCCCTTTGGTTTGTTTGGAATCGCTGCGATTTATACCACCATTCTTTACATGTCAATGGGCGAGTTGATCACCCGATGGATCGGGAACTTTACTCAATAATTATTTTTTCTTTTTCCGGGTCATTTGCAGCAATTTCCAAGCCATTTTGGGTAGCTTTTCTAACTCGTTCATTTCTCCCGCTCCTTGTAGCCATTCACCCCCATCAATGGTCACGACTTCCCCATTAATATATCCTGCTTGATCGCTGACCAAATAAGACGCCAAGTTTGCCAACTCAATATGCTCCCCGACACGTTTGAGGGGAACGCGATTGATCATTTTCTTTTTAATGCCCAATCCGGGAGGCGCCAACCGCGACCATGCACCTTCCGTTGGAAATGGGCCCGGTGCAATGGCCACCGTCCGAATTCCGTATTTAGCCCACTCAACAGCCAGAGATCGTGTCATGGCCAGGACGCCTGCCTTTGCACAGGCAGAAGGCACCACGTATCCAGAACCGGTCCACGCATAAGTAGTAACTATATTTAAAATAACACCACCTTTATTTTCCCGCATTACTTTTCCTACAGCTTGGGTACAATTAAATGTACCATTCAATACAATATCCACAACTGTTTTGAACCCATTGGAACTTAAGTTTTCTGTAGGGCTGATAAAATTCCCTGCTGCATTATTGAGTAAAATGTCAATTTTCCCAAATTCATTTACAGTTTGATCCACCATATTCTGTACTTGATCAGGATCCCGAACGTCACAACTAACAGCCAATACCTTCCCCCCGTATTCGCGTAATTCTTCTGCGGTTGAATTAATCACTTCTTGACGACGGCTGGTTATTACCAAATCTGCCCCCAATTCAGCATATCGTGTGGCCATGGATTTTCCCAACCCTGTGCCGCCACCAGTAACAATTATTGATTTCTTTTTTAATAATCCTGATTCAAACATGAATATTTTCCTTTTTCATACCCAAATAATCTAAGTCATAGAAACAAAAAAGCCCCCCGGAAATCCGAGAGGCTTTTTCATACAATAACTAAAAAATCAATAATTAGTTTTGATCGTTATTATCACCACAGTGACCTTCATTATCCTGACAGTGTTGTCCCATATCTCCATCGTTGTCGAATTGTGCGTTGCATGTTGGACAATGGCGGTGATTTTCATCTGCATCAGTGCCAGCAAATGTAAAACCACATTCACACGTGTCACCGGCTCTAGGTCTGCAATGCTCTGGATTATCTTGGCAATGTTGGTCCATATCTTGACCTGAACTCATTGCTACGCCACAAGTATCACAGTGATGATGGTCTTCACCTTCATCGCCTGTAAAAACATAATCACAAGCTTCGTCGCCATCATGTCCGTAACCACATGTATCACCGGCTTGAGGTCTGCAATGATCTGGGTTGGCATCACAGTGGCCGCGCCAATCATCATCAGTACTTCCTACAAAATCACATCCTTCATATCTACATTGTCCACCTTGATCGTCGTGATCACCTTCATCACCGTCGTGGTCTCCATCATCACCAGCGCAACCACAATCAACAGGATTACCATCGGCATCGTGATCCCACGTAGCATAAGGGCCATCTTCAGCATTGCCGTCACCATCTGAATCAAGATAGTAATCACCCATACCACTACAAAGGGCTCCACAATTGCCATCCCAGTGATTGTTGGGTGGTGGGCCACCGCCATCTCCATGGTCGCCACCGCCATCATCGTGATGATGGTTTTGCCAATCTGCATCGGAGTTCCCTACAAAATCACAGCCTTCGTGGTCGCAGTGACCATGTCTATCATCGTCACTATTGTAAATGTGATCGCATTTGTCACAATGACCATGGCGATCGCCTTCACCGCTGAATACGTAGTCACATTGGTCACAATGACCGTGTTGGTCATTATCACTGGTAAATACAAAATCGCATTTATCACAGTGACCATGATGGTCACCCTCACCGCTGAATACGTAGTCACATTGGTCACAATGACCGTGTTGGTCATTATCACTGGTAAATACAAAATCGCATTTATCACAGTGACCATGATGGTCACCCTCACCAGCGAAAGTATACCCACAAACATCACAAGTGGGTGGACCACCATCTTGGCCACCTCCTTGGTCACCACAAGGTGGCGGGGTGATCGTAGCGCCATTATCTGGTTCACCTTCTTTATTGACTGTTAATGAACCATTACTTTGATTAATGGAAAATTCACCGAGTTGCAATGTCCTAGGACTACCGTCAGGTCGTGATACATCCACTGAACCGTCATCATGAAACCTAAAACCGCAATCATCTTGATTTCCCGTTTGTGCTGCAACCAAGGCCAAGGCCATCATGGCTGCAAACAATAACTTGATTAACTTCATTTCATCCTCCTTTGTTAGTTATAAGAATGATTTTTTACCAAGATTTCCCCCACAATATATGTCGAATCTATTATTTTCTGTTGAATTTTCACGTGATCTTGCTCACATTACTTTCTATTTTGAATTAACCGGCCCAATTCAGCTGTGGCTCGATTGAATTCTTGTTCGAATGATCCATAATAATCATTCACTTCATAAAAATATTTGGCTGCATCCCGATCCACCACATGATTGTTATCCAAAAGGACATCCGGTGAAGGAAATAGAATTTCAATCCCCGGTTTAAAGTATTGTAATGTTAACTCAAGATCGGGGTTCATCTCAAGCACCTTTTTCATCACTAGAACATCGTATAATCGACGCTCATCTTTATCCCGTGAAATCAGAATTGTGAATATATCATCTATTTGACGGGAACCCCGTTTATTTAAATCCTTCAGTACCTTTTTATATAAACCCGCCACTTTTATATAGTTTGACTCCGCAGTGGGTCGAACAAAAGGTTTTTGAACGGTTGCTTTTCCCTTGATCGAGTAACTCAATTGGAGCGCCTGACCCTTGGGTTTATTTAGAATATCGTTTGCCAATGGAGATACGCGGAATCCGGCTGGATCAGAATCTGAATCTAAAAAATAAATAACTTTAGCCGGTTCAATATGTTTATGATATCCTAATCTTTCTATAATGTCAATTAACATGCGTCTAACCAGAATTTGTTCCCCCGGAATCTTTCCGTCAATCAAACTTTTGTACGGTTCCTGAACCATCAATGTTTTATCTTTTTCAGCCCGTTGGTTAACCTCAGTTTTAATATCTTGGAAAACAGGACTTTCATAAATAAAACTTAAGTCAAATACATCAGAGTGCTGTATCCGATATGAATTTGGAAATGACCGGTTCCCAAAGGCATTAAACAATTCAGAATCTTGGGGAACTACTCGACTGAAATTATCTTCGTTGTCGGTAATGATATGAGGTGTAATCACCACAATCACTTCCTTTTTAACCGTTTGTTCAGAGGAAATTGCAAAAAGTTTACCAAAGAAAGGTAAATCTTTTAGAATGGGAACGCCTCCCTCGTTTTCTGTGGTTTTTTTATTGATTAATCCACCGATGATAAAGGGCGTATTATTAGCTACCCGAACAAAAGACTGTACTTTACGATTGTTAATAATTGGCGCTGATTCCACATTACTACTGGTGGCCGCCCCAATCCGCTCTTCTGTTTCACTAATGATTGTCTCAACTTGAATCGTAACACGAGAACCATCGGCACTGATACGAGGCCGCAAATTCAGTACAATTCCAATCGGCAAATAATCTACTGATTTCGTGGTGGAAATCTGAGTATCCGTTGTTTTTACAATTGGAATTTGCTGACCGACTTGAATTCTGGCCTGACGCCCATCTAACACAAGGACTGATGGCTTAGATAAAACTTCGGCGGCCTTATTGCTAATTAATGCTTCTACATTGGCACGAAAATTTGATGCAGATCCTAATAATGTTCGATCCAAAACTACCGTAAATGGTTGTATAGATCCACCTTCAGGTGGAGGAAAAACGGTTGAGAAACCTTGGCCTGCATTAGAGAAATCAACCCCCAATTCATCTAACTGGTCAGAGTTTAATTCTAAAACCAATGCTTCAATCACAATCTGGTTCGCCGGGGTATCGATTTTATTTTGAATAATATCTAAAAGGCGAGCCACTGAATTAAAATCACCCGGTTTATAACCCACCAATAGGCGCTGCAATGGTTCGCCACTGGTGGTATTGTCTAATGTTACGCCACCCAGATCTACACCGAGTACTGATTTTTTACTGGATGATTTGGTTTTACTTTTTTCTACCAAAGATACTGTTTCTGTGTCGGGGAATTTGATAATAATTGGAAGACTTCCCGGCGCACTTAAATCTTTATTTTTATTTGAAAACAGGGGTGAAAAAATATATTCGCCGTTGATTTCTCCTTTGCCGGCCTTGAACTCCACAACCGAATATTCCATTGTTTTTAAGATGGCTAACGCGCGGTCAGTCTGAATGTAGCTTAGTTTAATAACTTCGAAATCAAGATCCCGTAAGGAGACAATTTTACCACCGACAGGACGCTTAACTACATTCGCTGGTGGTCGCCGTGTTACAGAAGCCGGTGGGCGTTGCTGGCTATAAATGACAGAAAAAATGATTAAAAAATAAACAAGTTTTTTCGTCATCTTGGTTCCACCATATTAATAGGAATTGATACAGATATTCCGTCAAAGGTTGCGGAAACATGACCTTTTTCCATAAAGCTATAATATTCTTCTTTGGATGAATTGTAACTGTATTTTGGAAGAAAAAATGCCAGTGCCTGAAATTTTGATTCAGCTGCATCATCCATCGTTACCGTAATATTTGATGCTGAACTGAAACCATGACCATCAATCGTACCACCCACCGCATCCAAAATTATCTTCATCGATACATATCCATCAATCGAATCTATGTGGACTTTTCGCTCAACAATCGCCGTGAGCTTGATACTATCATCCAGTCGGACAATTTCATCTGAAACGGTTAGAGTCAACTTAAATTCAGAATTGGAATCCGAAATGGATTTTTCAGTATTTATGACTTGATCGCCGCACGCAAAAAAGCAAAGTGCGATACTAACTACAGCCACTTGTTTTATAAACAGGTGACAGTTAGCCACATGGCTTATTTTAAATATATTTAATCCTTTCATCCTTTTCCTCGGGGACAATGTATAGTAAGTGTAACCATTTTTTTGGGTGAAAGTAAACCCTTTTTAAATTTTCATTATGTCTGCCCTTTTTTGAGGAATGAGGTTCTATCCTTGTGAATCAATTCAAACTCAGATAACTTCGTTGTATCAATGTTTTATAGTAACAACGAAAATCCTCGTCCCCACGGCAACCATGAATAAAGAAAATAAAGTGAAACTACTCGTTTTAGACACAAATGTTATTCTCCATGACTCTAGTTGTATTCATCATTTTGAAGAAAATGATGTGGCCATTCCAATCACGGTATTAGAAGAATTGGATAACTTTAAACGTGGAAATGAACAAATTAATTTTCATGCCAGAGATTTCTTAAGAGATTTGGATGAAATTACAGGTGACAAATTATTTAAATCCGGCGTTTCTTTGGGGGAAGGCCGGGGAAAAATTAGAGTCATTGTAAACCAAACTTGGGACAAAGATTTGATCGAGGTATTTCGTGATGATATACCAGACATCCGGATATTAAACACAGCAATCCGTTTGCAAAAACAAGAAGGTGATAAAACGGTTATCCTCATCACCAAAGACACCAATCTCCGTATGAAAGCCAAAGCAATGGACGTGTTGGCCCAAGACTATACTACAGATAAAATCGAAAGTGTAGATAAAATATATACGGGTAAACGATTGGTTGAAAATCTACCCACTGGAACCATTGATTCCCTCTACACGCAGCCATTTCATATCGATAAGGAAATATTACCCGAAATTGAATTGCCACTCCCCAACGAAAACTTTATTTTACGGAATGAGCATAAATCCGCATTGGCCACTTTTGATAGTGTGGACAATCAATTCCATAAAATTGACAAAACGCCTGCGTATGGAATTATCCCCCGCAATTCTGAACAAGCATTTGCTTTGGCTGCACTTATCAATCCAAAAATACAGCTTGTCACTTTATCAGGAAAAGCAGGAACGGGAAAAACTTTATTAGCCCTGGCTGGGGCGTTGGAATGCAGAAAGCAATTTAGACAAATATATCTGGCAAGACCCATTGTTCCGCTCAGCAACAAAGATATTGGATTTCTACCTGGAGACATTCAATCTAAAATTGACCCTTATATGCAGCCCTTGTGGGATAATTTGGGTGTCATTCGAAACCAGTTTAATGTAAAGGATTCAAAATCCCAAAAAATTACAGATTTACTGGAGCAGAATAAATTAGTCATCACTCCCCTAGCATACATTCGTGGACGGAGTCTTCAAAAAGCATTTTTCATTGTAGATGAAGCCCAAAACCTAACGCCCCACGAAGTGAAAACAATTATTACCCGTGCTGGAGAGGGCACTAAAATTGTCATGACCGGAGATATCCATCAAATTGACCACCCATATCTAGATAAACTATCCAATGGATTAAGTTATTTAATTAATCGTATGACGAATCAAAAAATATTTGCCCATATTACTTTAGAAAAAGGAGAACGGTCCTACTTGGCGGACTTGGCCAGTGACTTATTATAAACCATGACGGAGATCAATCAAATAACACCCCAAAATTCACTAAATTACAATTTGGACTCTTTTGGCTTATTGACGTTGGAAAAACTGATAAAATGGACCAAGTTTGTGGGTATCATGAATATTATTACTGGTGCCTTGTATTGCTTGACCATTCTTATTTTTTTGATTCCAACCGCCATCATGGGAGTCATTACTATTTTTATGGGGACAAAATTGACCAATGCGGCCAATCATTTACAATTCGCTGTCCAAAATAAGGATTCTATAAGTTTTACAACGGCCATGGATCAATTTAGATCCTATTTCCTCATTAATGGTGTTTTGCTCATCATCACCATTGCATTTTTAGCCTTGTGTCTCATTTTAGTTATCTTCTTTTTTGGATCCATTATGGAGTTATTCAATGAGAGCGGGTTTGACTATTCAATAAGCGCTATGCTTTCTCTTATTTAAGTAGGGATTCATTGAATTTTTTAAAAAGAATAATCAATATTAAACAAGGTGAGGCCAAAATGGTCCTTACTTTTTTCTTTTTCTCTTTCTTTACTGTTGCCATGGGTATGGTGGCAAAAACGGCTCGGGATGCCTACTTTCTAAGCCGGTTTGATAAATCTATTTTACCCCTCATGTTTTTGGCGGTGGCCATCTTTATCGCACCCATTCTCACCTATTACACTATGTTATCTAAAAAATTGGCGCCGCGGGTTCTCTTCACCATGACCTGCGCCATATTTGCCGGGTCATTAATCCTGGCTCAACCCATGATTACAGGATTTGTCATTCCTGTTGTGTATATTTGGGTTGAAGTAGTTGTGGGCATTATGCTGATCCAATTCTGGACTTTCGCAGGTGACTCATTTGAACCACAGCAAGCCAAACGCTTGTTCAGTATCATTGCAGGCGGTGGATCATTTGCAGTCATGATTATTGGGATGAACCTTAAACCATTTGTGAACGCTTTTGGCACAGATGAACTGTTATTCCTGGCGGCTGGATTTTTGGGACTTGCAGCTTTCTTCGGCCTCACGGCCATGCAATATTTCAAAAAGGAACCGGCAAAAAAAGGGGTCGTAAAACCAGCAAAAAAAGAAAAAACAAAGAAAAAACAAAAACGGGATCCATTTATAGTCGGAATTGGAACCATTATTGCCCTATCGGCGGTGGTGACTACTTTGGTTGATTACCAATTTAAAATGATCGCCAGTACGGCCTTCCCTACTGAGGCCGAATTGGTTTCATTCTTCGGGACATTTTATTCCATCGCGGGTGCAGCTTCAATTATTATGCAGTTTTTTATTACAGGACCAATTCTTTCGAGATTCGGTATCCTCATTGGATTACTGATGCTTCCTTTTTTCCTCATTGCTGGATCCGCAGCGATATTAATTGCACCCGTTTTAATCAGCGCCAGTTTTGCAAAATTCTCCGACCAAACTTTTAAGTTTACGATCAATAGTTCATCTATGGAATTGCTTTGGCTGCCCGTACCATCAAATATACGTAAAACGATAAAACCTCAAATCAGTGGTACGGTTAAATCTATAGCTGAAGGCGTGGGTGGGTTGGTGACTTTTTTACTCGTTAAAATAATTGCATTACAATTTTTAAGTGTCATTTCACTTTTGTCAATTGTTATTTGGTTTTTCACAGCCATTCGGGTTAAAACAGGTTATGTAACCCAATTACAATCCGCTATTGCAAAACGTCAAATTGATTTTGAAGAACTCAATGTGGATGTTCAGGATGCCGCTATGGTTCAAACCATTGAAAAAACCTTATCCTCTGAAGACGAAATTCAACAACTTTTTGCTCTCGAAATAATTGAAGGGCTTCCTCTCTCGTCCTGGGAAAAGTCTATTAATAAATTGTTTGTTGAAGGAAGTGACGATGTTCGGAAACGCATTCTATCCATGGCTTGGGATGAGGAAACGATTCTTTCCAATGAAGATATTATGAGAGCCATGAAAAGAGAAGATGCTGTTTCTGCCGAAGCAATTATGGTTGCTGGCCGTAGAAAACTGACTCATGTTCTACCCGATTTAAAACCCCTACTCAATCACGAACAACAAGAAACACAGGCGGCAGCGGCAGCGGCTATATTACATATAAATAAAGACTATAAAGACCAAGCCAAGTCTATTTTAACTGATATGCTAAATGGAAATGATGAATCAACCCAGGCCATCGCATTGAATCGATTGGTACATAATGACAGGCTATTGCCATTGGATAAACTGATTTTCTTCTTGGAGAATGAAGGATATATCATTAGCAATGTGGCGCTATCTATTGCTGAAAAACGTCAAGATTCTGAATTAATTCCTGCGATTATTTCAAACCTCAATATACCAAGGACATCTCTCCCGGCGCGTCAGACTCTCAAAAAATTTCCTGACAATTTAATTTTAGATGAATTTCAAAAATCATTTTCTGATCCTGATTTAAGTCGGAAACTTCGATTGGGAATCATTAGAACACTTCGTGAATATCCAAATGATGATTCAATAGATATGTTATTATCTCAGCTCAACCGAGATGACCAAAATGTATATAACGAAGTGGTGGATTCATTATTAGCTATTGCCCGTATCTCTCCAATTGACGAAAAGAAAAAACAAGTCATTGCCGATGAAATCAACGCAATGGCAGAAAAAGTATATGCCCTGAATGAAGCAATCAAATTAATTCCCGATGATGATAATAAGTTTTTTCTCCATGATCATCTGAATAATGAAATTCAAAATACATTACCCACATTATTGAAGTTAGGTGTCTTAGATGTACCGGATACACCAATTGAAACATATATCCATACAGTCAAATCCGGTGATCCGGCTAAACTGCCTTTTCTTCTTGAATTTTTTGAAAATATCTTTTCCAAAGAAGAACGGGAGATTATCAACCCCCTTATTGAACCAATTTCATTGGGGGAACGCAGTGAAGTTGGGCATAAATTTTTTAAGGATTTACCTGAGAGCCTAAGTCAAGAATTAACCGAATCTGCCTATTCTCCTCATAAGTGGGAATCGGTCATTGCATTAGATTATTTACTGAAGTCAGAAAAGTTGGATGTGATGAGACAATTAGATTGGAAAAAAGTTCCTAAGTCAAAGGCCAATCAAGAACTACTTACAAGAAGAATTCAAAAAAATGGTACGAATCTTGATTTCATTCCATCTGAACGTTTTAAATTAGACACTGTCGAACTCAGTATGTATTCTACTTTAGAAAAAACAATTATCTTGAAATCTGTTGATTTGTTTAACAGCATTCCAGCGGAAAACCTATCTCGTGTGGCCCAAATCACCGAAGAAGTTGAGTATAATGCCAATGAACCTATCTTTGCTGAAGGGGATTATGGTGACTCCTTATTTATCGTGGTGAATGGCAAAGTAAAAATCCATAAAGGAGAGCAGGAATTGGCCATGTTGGGTAAAGGTACCTGTCTGGGTGAAATGGCCCTGTTGGACGATGAACCTCGATCGGCAGATGCCACTGTTACAGAAGATTCTATTCTATTTAAAATTGAGCAGGAAGGGTTTTATGAAGTAATGGGAAGTCAGAGTGATATAATGGAAGGTATCATTAAACTTCTCACAGGCCGCCTCCGGGTTGCCAATGATAAGCTAATGGCAAAATAAAGATTGTTACTCTTTTTTCGGTAATAACTTATTTAAATTTTCTTCGACTTTTTCTTCCATTTTTTCTACCGCTGATTTTTTTGTTTTTTCCCCCATATCAGATGCTTTATCCTTCACAGTTTCAACGCCTGACTGTAGCCCCCTTTTGATGGAATCAACCGTCACATCCTGATCAGTATAAACCATATAAGCCACCCATAAAATCAAAATAGCGCTTACCACTATGACCAGCTTGATTAATTTTTTAATGACACCCAACAATATAATAATGGCCAGGACAACAGCGACGGCCATATATACTGGATTAGATGTTAACATTTCAATGGGTTGATCCATTATTTCTCTTCTTTCATTTTTAATTTTCTTCGGTTTATTCTACCTGTTTTATTTTCATATTCATGGATCATGTTCATAACGCGGTCATCATCGGGCATGGTAAATTTCATTGTGTCAATTCTTCCAGTTTTTGAGACAACCTCTTTACCCTTCAAAACCATTTCTACTGTACCCACATAATAGCCTTCTTTCCCTGCTTGAACTATTAAGGTGCCATTCACCTCCTTCGGTTCATCCATGGCAGATTGACTATGAGAACCGACAATAACATCGATGCCCTTTACTTTTTCTGCGAAAGCAACATCCAAGTCCGCACCTTGATGCGTGAGTAGAACAAATATATCTGCTTTGTTTTTTAAGATTTCCATTTCTGACTTAACAGCATCAATCGGGTTATTTAATTTGATTTTTTCTTTGATTTCATCAGAATAATATTTGACCGCATAGGGATCCATAATACCCAATATTGCAACTTTGGATCCTCTTTTATTTACAATGTGTGATTTAACAAAATGGTTATCACTATCTATGGTGATATTTGTGGCAACAATTTTTGTTTTCATTAAATCCAGAAGATGACCGATTTTATCACTATCCATGGTGAGTTCCTGATCGCCCGGAAGGATCGCATCATACGGCAATAGAGCATATGCTTCTGCCATGAGACTATCTTTGAATAATTGATGTGTCATGGTAAAAAAATCGCCTGCATCCACCAGGATTGTATTTGGATGACGGTTGATAAATTCCTCTACAAAAACCGTTCGCTTTTCTACAGACCCAAAAGTATGATCCGGACAATAGCAATTTTCAAGTGCACCATTTGTATTATTGGTATGAAGAATAAAGAGTGTTTGATCCTGTGCAGATAGGCCAGCTGAGAGCAAAACAGCCAGAATCAATTGAAGAATGGATAGTTTTACATATCCCATCGTACCTAAAATTGAACGTATTCAATCAATCTTCCAAGAAAAAAGTGTAAGTAAATTCTGAGGTATATGATTAGAAAATTTTTCATTCCCATTCTTCTTTTGGGCCTGACTGTTGCCCAATATCCAGCAGATTCACTTTATGTTAATTCGAAAAATTCTATTCTCCAAAAAATATTACTTTATCCCATTACCCAATGGCAGCGATTATCTTATAACGAAACTTACCTGAACTGCCAATTTGCGCCCAGTTGTTCAAATTATGGTGCTCAGGCCATCCATACCCATGGTGCTATAAAAGGGATTTTTATGGCTTCGGATCGGATTGTACGATGTAATCCAAATGCATTTCAATCCCACCGAAAAATGAATGGACAATTTTATAATGACGGACGACTGTTTGATCCCATTCAATATTCCCCCATCGGCTATTCCACACAATCTCCAATCGTGGCTGCAGGATTATCTATGATTGTTCCCGGGCTGGGGCGGGCATATGCCGGGCGTCCTATAGATGGGATCTACGGTTTTCTACTATCAGCCATGGCCATCCGCGCTAGTGTTGTTTCGATCAAAAATAAAAGTGCAATGGCACCCTTTTTCGCTGGAATGGCAATTACTTTTTATGGTGGCGAAATTTATGGAGCTTACCGAACAACAAATAAAAGAGGAATAAAATGATTCGAATCATCCTAAACGGTGGGCCATTTATGATGGTCCTTTTTATTTTGTTTGCCGCAATAATCTTTATTGCAGTAAAAAATATAAAAGAGCCGTACCACACAAATGGCATTATTATCATAGGCATATTTACGGCATTTATAGGTATTTTTGCGACTTGGCTTGGTGTAAACAATGCTTTGAACGCAATTCCAGACATATCAAAAATTGCACCCCACATCCTATTAAATGGTGTACTCACAGCGCTGATCACAACCTTTACAGGAGGGGTAATTCTTCTAATCGCGACGGGGATTTGGGTTTACTTCATTAAAAAACACAACCTATTGGTGGTATAATGAAATTGAAGCCCCTGCGCACAATTCACTTCAATTGAAAAAAGGATTACCGTAAAATTCGCCGCTTTATTTTAGGCGAATATGCCACTGTAGCTCAGCTGGTAGAGCAACGCATTCGTAATGCGTAGGTCAGCGGTTCGATCCCGCTCAGTGGCTCAATTAAGCTCCGTTTTTATTCGGGACTTTTTTTGTATATAAGATTAAACTGTAATTACCCATGCGTTCTTTATTTGAATTTTCCCGGTAACAATGAATATAACGATGGGATATAATTTCAAGACCAGCTCCATTTACATCTTTTTGTAATGACCCATATTTATAATTCCTCACATGAACATTTGCAAATTTACCGCGGCATACATTGAGAACATTTTCAAATATAGCGGAGTCACCTCGAATACGATCTTGAGGTACACTAAGAACCAAAACTCCATTATCCGATAATAGAGATTGTATTTTTTTAAGTGTTTGAACAGGATAATCCACATGTTCAAGTACATGCATTAAAGTAACCACACTGTAGCGTCCCTCATGTCCTTCATAAAATCCATTTTGGACATGGTGGAATTGATTGTTTTTAAATACTTTTCTATTTCGTTTAACCAAATCAATGTGAATATCGGCACCATGAATCCGATTGGCTCCAAAATGATTTGATAATATTTCCACCATGTGGCCGGTAGAACAACCCATATCCAAGATAGCCCCACCATTGGCATGGGTCTGAATGAATGTAGAAATATGATCCATCTCCCATTGTTTATAACGCATAATCTTGCGTCCAAACATTACTTTTGCCTTTATAGTATATTGATACGGCAAATTATAAATGGATCGATAGTTATTTTTTATTTTATCAGTCAATCATTCATCCACGATTACCCAAGTGGTTAATTGTCCGCGACTACGCAGACCGAAGTGTAACTATTCTACACCCAGTAAATCCACCTCAAAGATGAGAACTGAATTTGATGGGATAACGCCCATATCACGGTTTCCATACCCCATACTAGGTGGAATAGTTAGTTTACGTTTTCCCCCAATTTTCATCCCTGGAACGCCTTGGTCCCACCCTTGAATTACTTGTCCAGCACCTACGGTAAACCTAAAGGGTTCCCGTCCTGGGTTTAAAGAAGAATCAAATTTGGTTCCATCTTCTAGCCAACCGGTATAATTCACCGTAACGATACTGTGTTTAACCGCCTCTGTGCCTTCTCCAACAATGATATCTTCTATCATTAATTCACCATCTATCACTTTATCTTCCTTACTGCAACCCGCCACTAACATGAATATTGCCAATGCAGGTATTTGCCATTTTAGTTTCATAATTTTTCTCCCTTAGAAAGGCCGAAGTTTACATCAATTGACAGAATAGAATTACTGTAAATTTCCCCGCATGAATAAGAGTAAATTCTATCATGTCTGCCACGCCATCTCTATTTAATCAACATCTGCCACCTCTGGCAGATCGGGTTCGTCCACAATCTCTGTCCGGATTTATTGGACAATCTCATTTGATTGACCCAGAAAAAATCTTATCAAAACTTTTAGAAAAAGAACAATTATTTTCACTTCTTTTCTGGGGACCTCCTGGTACGGGTAAAACCACATTGGCTCGCATTATTGCCAATAGTTTAAATGCAGAAATACATGAATTATCGGCCGTGTCTAGTGGGGTGAAGGATTTAAGGAAAGTAATTGAAAAAGGGAAAGCCAATCGGGATTTAGGTCATCCTACAATTCTATTTATTGATGAAATTCATCGCTTCAGCAAATCCCAACAGGATGCCCTCCTCCATGCAGTTGAAGAAGGAGTGGTCACTTTAATTGGTGCAACCACAGAAAATCCATCATTCGAAGTGATATCTCCCCTCCTATCTCGATGCAGAGTATTAACCTTGAAACATTTAGATGAAGATCAATTGTCCATGGTATTGGATCGGGCCTTTAAAAAGGATATTGTTTTATCCAAAGGTAAAATACAATTAGATGATGATGTGTCGTTAACACTGATTAAGTCTGCCGGTGGCGATGCGCGAAAAATGCTAAATACAGTCGAATTGGCTGCCAGCCTTGTTGGGAACGATGGTATGATTTCACCCGAGATATTGAATGAAGCGCTCCAAAGTAAAACTCAGCTTTATGATAAATCAGGCGACTACCATTATGACGCCATCAGTGCATTTATTAAATCAGTTCGTGGAAGCGATCCAGATGCGGCAGTCTATTGGCTCGCGCTAATGCTGGATGGCGGTGAAAAACCAGAATTTATTGCGCGGCGACTTATTATTTTGGCTTCGGAAGATATTGGGAATGCTGATCCCCGGGGATTGACAATAGCCACTTCAGGGTTTCAAGCCGTCCATATGATTGGTATGCCGGAGGCCGCCATTGTCCTATCCCAGGTTACCACCTATTTGGCGAGTGCGCCTAAATCTAACGCCAGCTATAGGGCTATCAATAGCGCAACAGAAAAAGTTAAATCTGAAAATTCACCCAGTGTGCCCATCCATTTAAGAAATGCACCCACAGGCCTAACGAAATCGTTGGACCATGGCAAAGATTATCAATACCCTCACAACCACCCGGATCACTTTGTAAGTGAAAATTACTTTCCTGAAGGAAATCCGGAAACATTTTACCATCCCACAGAGTTAGGATATGAAGAATACATCCGAGGGCGGCTGAAAAAACTTTGGCCAAAAAGATATTCAAATTAATGCGGTTTATTTATTTCTTAAATCATTCCAATCCAAAGAAAAATGGTCGATGGACCACCTGCTTGGCCATCTCTTTACTTCTGACCCTATCCTTTGGTCAAGATGATCGCTTACGCCTCAAACAAGCCGATCTATTAGAAAATATTACGGTTGATGGGCTATCCATGCAGTATTTAAGGGGCAACGTCATTTTTCATAAGGGAGACATGGTGATGAATTGTGACTGGGCCCGCTTTGATAAAAAGACAGAACAAGGATTTCTATTCGGCAATGTATCAATGGTAAAAGATGTGCAAAACCTCACTTGCGATTCCCTTTTTGTGGATTCACCCAAAGATATCATGATCGCCTATAGCAATACCCATGTTTGGGATACCACATATAGCTTGGTGGCCGATACTTTATTTTATTTTTCAGAATTGGATAGTGGCTCTGCAAATGGCAACACGATACTTATTCAAGATAAACAAACAATTAAAGGTGATCGAATTGAATATTTTGAAATTCCTGAATCGGATGGCGTCTCTTACGCTGCGAAAGGCAATGTTTCCATTACAGAAGAAGGGCGATTGGCGACCTGTGGCGAAGCCATTTATGATCGAGAAAATGGAAAAACTACCCTTCGAATTAAACCGGAAATTATCGACAACAACCAAACGATTGCCGGAAGTGAAATATTTTTAGAGTATGATGAGGATATTTTGAAAAGTCTATTTATCCCCAGCAATGCTCATGCCACCCACCCTTCTATGGGCATTCGAGAGTGGACGAATATTGTAGATGGGGACACCCTCACTTTTGAGGATTCAATATCTTTTTCTGATGATATGACTGGATCGATTCTCCGAGGGTACTTCACTGACGGCATAATGGACTCCATGCGATTAGAAGGTATGGCCACCACCCTGTATCACATTTTTGAAGATTCTGTTTATCAAGGTAAAAATGAAGCGTCCGGTGATACAATTATTATGAATTTCACTGAAAATGAATTGCAAAATATTTATGTAACAGGTGGATCAAGAGGTGTTTATACACCGGATTCCACCGGTGCAGATGTAGATGGCCCCATTGAATATGTATCTGAAGATATTGATTATGATGTGGTTAACGAATTTACTGATCTCCATGGAGATGCTTTTATTGACTATACCAATATAAATCTAAGTGCAGGATTCATCAATGTGGCCTGGCGCAATAATCTATTAAGGGCATTCCCGGAATCCAAAAAAGATTCAACTTATGGCTGGATTCGTCCTTCGATGGTAGAGAATGGCGAAGAGCCCATGGTGGGTGATACCATGATCTATAATCTTGAAACTCGACATGGGAAGGTCATTCAAGGTACCACCAAAGCGGAGGATGGTTATTATCATGGTCAAGAAATAAGAAACCAAGATATGGATGTGTTTTATATCGATGACGCAGCTTATACAACCTGCGAATTAGATGACCCTCATTTTCATTTTGAAAGTCAAAACATGAAAATGATTAATGAAGATAAAGTCATCGCTCGACCTATTGTATTATATATTGCAAATATTCCTGTATTCGGTTTGCCATTTGGGGTATTCCCCCACCAAAAAGGGCGACGACATTCTGGGTGGATTATGCCATCTTACGGAACGGATGCCCGTTGGGGTGGCTATATTAACGGACTGGGTTATTATTGGGCGGCCAGTGAATATTTTGATTCCAAATTCACCATGAGTCTTTATGATCGTGATGGTATTACCCTGAGGGCGAAAAATAATTATATGAAACGATATGCATACTCGGGGAATTTAGACCTGGAAACCAAACAGCGATTTGCCAGTTCAGTTTTAGATGAAGATCGGGATATTTATAATATATGGGGAAACCGCCAAAGTGATTATGTGGTTCGATGGAACCATCGCCAACAATTACGTAACAATCAATCTGCTTCTGTGAATGCCAGCTATTATTCCAGTGGTGATTACAATCGCCGGACCGGTATGGAACAAAGTCAACGGCTGAACCAACAGGCCGTATCTAATGCCACATATTCTAAACGTTGGCCCAAATCAAAAAACAGTATGAGTGTTAACCTCTCATCCAGGCGAGACCTCATGGCGGAGAAAAAAATTGACCAAAATACTGTATTTTATTCCACCCCAACACGGGAAGGTCAGCAAATAAACATTACCACCAATACACTACCCCAATTGGCATTTACACACTCTCAACGGGCCCTTTTTCCCACCAAGGCAAAAAAGAAGCAATGGTATCATAATATCAACTATCGTTATTCCTCCCGGTTTACAAACAATCTAAAAAATTATTATGAATCAGAAGCTTATGCCATGGATGACACCACCACAGGTTATCGGTGGATGATGAATGAGAATGAAGACCCTTTGGCTCAGTCATTTGCTGATTATTTTATGACCCATTCATCCGGCTTAAGTATGTCATCTAAAATATTCAAATATATCAATGTGACGCCCAGCCTTTCATTGAAATCGGATTGGGTGAATCGATCATTCACCGGCGTAATTGATTCCACTGGAATAGTTAACCGAAATGAGGTGACCGGATTTGCAGCGCGGACCACAGGCTCATTTAACATATCCATGAACACCCAAATCTATGGATTATTCCCAATCAAAATAGGTGAGATGGAAGCGATTCGCCATGTCATTGCTCCTTCCATTGGATATTCATATCGACCCGATTTTTCGCAAGAAGTTTTTGGCGCTAACCCTGGATATTATGAAGTAATTCAACAAGATAATGGCGAAGTAGTTTACTTCGATCGGTTCTCAGGTACCATGGCCGGTGGAACACCGCGAGGTGAGAATCAATCTATGAATTTTTCTATGACCAATAGTTTTCAGGCAAAAATTGTAAATGGAGAAAACGAAAGAAAGCAGGATTTGTTTTCTTGGCGGATGGGCACCAGTCGGAATTTTGTGGCAGACGAATTCCAATGGAGCAATATCAGTTCTTCGGTTCGCGCCAATGTTAGTCGAAAGCTTAATTTAGATTTTTCCATGACTCATGATTGGTATGATTTTGATAAAGATAAAAATATGCGCATAAACCAATTCAAGACCAGTGGCGGTTTCCCAACACCCAGATTAATCAGTGCTCGATTTTCTACGGGGTTTAGGTTCGCAGGCAAACGGCTTTCTTTTGAAAAGGACGATGAAGAAACTACAGAAGAGGATACAACCATAATTATGGATAGAGTAGATGGTGCCAACCTTGCAAAAGGATTCAATAGCTTTGGGAACGCAGGAAATAATGATAAAAAACTTCCTGGCGACTTTTGGTCCACATC
>Ga0208274_1000409_pt1 | contig 22599 bp, 18 predicted proteins | sample ETNtaG_22_FD_185755 | JGI IMG/M metagenome (GOLD analysis project Ga0208274, IMG submission 185755) | Marine microbial and viral communities from oxygen minimum zone, Eastern Pacific Ocean - ETNP201306SV43 (SPAdes) (version 2) | ecosystem: Environmental > Aquatic > Marine > Oceanic ... | reverse complement strand
CACCGCGACAGCGCGGTCGGCTTCGCTGCTGGCGACCACCATGTAAGCCATGCGCAACGCGGCGGCACCGGTGGCGGTGGCCGCGCGCACGTCCAGCGCCTCGATGCCGGGCATCCCAGCCTCGTCGGCGATGAGCGCGCCGAGGTGCTTCTGGCCCTGCAGCTCGTCACCCAGCATGTTGCCGCAGAAAAGCGCATCCACCTTGCGAATGCGCGCGTCCTTCATCGCGGCGCGCACCACTCTGGCGCCCAGCGCGCGCAGGTTATCGCCGTGCTGTTTGCGCACCGGCGTCTGGCCGATGCCGACGATGCTGACCGCTCTCATACTTTTCTCCCGTCCGTCCGGGATATTCACATTGTAACGCAGCGGTCTACTTGACGCTAAACCGTTTTCCCGTACAATCCCTGTCGTGATGTACTCCGCTTTCCAGGCGCTGCGAAAGAGAGCCGCTCGGCTCTCTTTTTTTACGCCTGCATGTGGCCGGCGAGCTGCCTGATGGGCACAATGCGCCTACCCGGCCTGATTGACGCACATGTGCATTTGCGCGAGCCGGGAGAAACGCACAAAGAGGACTGGGATTCGGGTACGGCCAGCGCGCTGGCGGGTGGCTACACCTGCGTGCTGGCCATGCCCAACACTGCGCCGCCCATCACCGACGGCGCGACGCTCGAAGCTTCGCTGGCCACGGCGCGAAAAAAGGCGCGTTGTGACTTTGGCATTCACCTGGGCGCTACTGCGGACAACGTGACCACCGCAGCCGGCCTCGCGCCCCGCGTCGCCGGGTTGAAACTTTATCTCGACCAGACCTTCGGCCCCCTGCGGCTGCAGGCGTTGCCGGCACTTCAGGCGCACATGGCCGTGTGGCCGCGCGACCGTCCGCTGCTATGCCACGCGGAGGGCCACATGGCAGCGGCGGCGATAATGGTTGCCATGCTGCAGGAGCGGCCGGTGCACATTTGCCATGTCAGTCGCAAGGCGGAAATCATACTCATCCGTGTGGCGCGCGAGCGCGGCGTAGCGGTTACCTGTGAGGTGACGCCGCACCATCTTTTCCTGACGGCGGCCGATGCGCCCGCGCTCGGCGTGGGCCGCTGCGAGGTGCGCCCGCTTTTGAATTCTGCCGCGGATCAGGCCGCGCTCTGGCAGGCGCTTTCCGATGGTGTCATTGATTGCATCGCCACTGACCACGCGCCGCACACGCTTGCGGAGAAAGACAGCGAGCAGCCTCCCCCAGGCTTCCCCGGCCTGGAGACTGCGCTTGCGTTGTTGCTTGGCGCGGTGCGCTCGGGTCGGCTGACGCGCGAGCGGCTGGTGGAAGTAATGCACACCAATCCGGCGCGCGTGTTCGGCGTCGCCGCGCAGCCGGAAACGTGGGTCGATGTGGATGCCGATGCGCGCTGGGAGGTGACGGGGGAGCAGCTGCACTCTCGCTGTGGCTGGACGCCTTTCGAGGGCCGGCAGCTGCAGGGTCGAGTGAGAAAAGTCACCTTGTGGGGTGCGCCTGCTTTCGAAGACGGCAAAGTGCTCGCCGTGCCCGGTTCCGGTCTGGATGTGACTAAAGCGCAACGATAGTATCATTGGCGAGAGGAGATTAGCAATGGCGAATCGTAATCACTTTACGCGCTCGGTCAGCCGACACCTGCCCTTCGGGGAGAAGCGCGATACGCGCTTTTATGGCATGCACATTGTCTCGGTGGAGCAGTTTGACCGCCAAGACCTGGACACCATCTTCGAGGTGGCGCGCGAAATGCGCTCCATGGTTGAGCGCGTTGGTTCTTTTGACTTGCTGAAGGGCAAGGTGCTGGCGAATCTGTTTTACGAGCCTTCCACGCGCACCTCATCCTCTTTTGCGGCCGCGGTGCAGCGGCTGGGGGGAAGCGTGCTACAGATTGACAACGTCACCTTCTCCTCGGTCTCGAAAGGCGAGGTGCTGCAGGATACCATCCGCACGATGGAATCGTACACGGACGCTATCGTGCTGCGCCATCCGGAGGAGGGCTCCGCTGCAATTGCGGCCAGCGTGGCCACCAAGCCGATAATCAACGCGGGCGACGGGCCCGGGGAGCACCCCACGCAGGCGCTGCTGGACATGTTCACCATACGCGAGGAGCTCGGGCGCATCGATGGCTTGACGGTGACCATGCTGGGTGACCTGAAATATGGCCGTACCGTGCACTCGCTGGCGCGCTTGCTGGCGCTGTACGACATCAGACTACACTTCGTCGCTCCCGATATTTTGCATATGCCGGCTGCGCTGGTGGAAAAGTTAAAGGAGCAAGACATGGCGCCTTGCGAGCATGTGGATCTGGCCGATGTGCTGCCCGAGACGGATGTGCTTTACGTCACACGGGTGCAACGCGAGCGTTTTGACGACCCGTCCATGTACGAGGGCGTCAAAGGGAGTTACGTGGTCGCGCCGGAGACAATGGCGGCCGCCAAAGAGCGCATGATTATCATCCACCCGCTGCCGCGCGTGGACGAAATCAGCATGGAAATGGATGACGACCCCCGCGCTGCCTATTTTCGCCAGATGGAAAATGGCATGTATGTGCGCATGGCATTGTTGGCGCTGGTGCTGGGAAAGGCTTGATGCCGTCCTTCATACAGTGGCTTGAAGCCCGCGCGAGCGAGGCGGACTCGTTGCTGTGCGTGGGCCTTGACCCGCATCCAGAAGTGCTCTCCGAACCCACTCCGGCAGCCGCGCGCGAGTTCTGCCTGCGTTTGATCGATGCGTGTGCGCCCCATGCCTGCGCCTTCAAACCTAATAGCGCCTTTTTTGAGCGCAACGGAGCACAGGGCATAGCCGTGCTGCGCGAGGTGATTGCCGCTGTCCCGGAAGGAATTCCGGTGATATTAGATGCCAAGCGCGGCGACATTTCCAGCACTACCGAGGCATATGCACACGCTGTTTTTGACACGCTCGGCGCGCACGCGCTGACCGCCAGCCCGTATCTCGGCGCGGATTCGCTTGCACCGTTTTTGCAGCGCGCGGAGCGCGGCGCCTTTGTGCTTTGCAAGACATCCAACCCGGGAGCAGATGAGCTGCAGGCGCTGCCGGCCGAAGGTGAACCACTTTATCTGCGCGTTGCCCGAAAGGCGTGGACCTGGAGCAGGCACGAAAATCTGGGGCTGGTGGTCGGCGCGACCGATGCTCATGCGCTGGCGCGGGTGCGTGCCGCTGTCCCCGACGTGTGGTTTCTTGCTCCGGGAGTGGGCGCGCAGGGCGGGAATCTGGAGGCTGCGCTGCAGGCCGGTCTACGGCCGGACGGCATGGGCATGCTTGTGAGCGCCTCACGTTCCATTGCGGGCGCAGCTGACCCGGGCGCGGCCGCCGCGAAGCTGCGTGAGGCGATTAACTTCGCGCGGAGGACGTGCGGTCCGGCTGCGGTGCATCATCCCGGCGACGGTCTGGCGGCTGCGCTGCTCGCTTCCGGCTGCGTGCGTTTTGGGGATTTCACGCTTAAATCCGGTCAGAGTTCCCCATTTTATATTGACCTGCGCCGCCTAGCGTCCTTTCCGGATGCGCTGCGCAGTGTGGCGGCCGCGTTTGCGACTGCGCTGCGAACGCTCAATTTCGATTGCATCGCCGCCATTCCATATGCGGCGTTGCCGATTGGCGCGGCCGTGGCTCTGGCGGGAAACTGGCCGCTGATTTATCCGCGCCGCGAAAAAAAGGCGTACGGCACGGGCGTGGCCGTGGAGGGAGTTTTCCGTGCGGGTGACACGGCGGTGGTGCTGGACGACCTGATAACCAATGGCGAGAGCAAGTTCGAGACCATCGACAAGTTGCAGTCGGCCGGATTGAAGGTGTGCGATGTTGTGGTGCTTATTGACCGGGAGCAGGGCGCGCCGGGCGCGCTGGCGGACCGCGGGTTTGAGCTGCATGCTGTCGTCACCATCCGTGAGTTGATGCACACATGGCGAGAGCAGGGCGCAATTTCTGCAGAGCAATATCAGGCCGTGTTGGATTATCTATCGCGCAGCTCGTAGGTGCGCGGCATGCAACGCCCCGATTACCGCAGACTGCGCTCACTGTTCTTTCGGCTGGACCCAGAAACCGCTCATAATTTGACCTTGCGCCTGCTGGCGCTGGCCGCCCGGTTTTCCCCCACTCGCCGTTGGATGGCGCATCTGTTTGATTGTCGTGACCCCCGCCTGAAATCAGAAGTTTTCGGCATGCGTTTTCGTAATCCGGTCGGCATCGCCGCCGGTTATGACAAAAATGCTATCGTAGTGCGTGCTCTCGCCGCGTTGGGAGCGGGGCATGTGGAAGTGGGCACCATGACGCCGCTCCCGCAACGCGGAAACGCGCGACCGCGCATCTTTCGGTTGCCCGGAGACGGCGCGTTGATCAATCGGATGGGCTTTCCAAATGCCGGCGCGGCGGCTGCCGCGCCGCGGCTGGCGCTGCTGCGTGCTCACCCCACGGCCGCCCGTCTGGGGGTGAACATCGGCAAGGGGCGTGACACGCTACTCGAGGACGCGCTTTCTGATTACCGGGAAATGCTGCGAAAGCTGCATCCCTACGCGGACTATCTCGTTGTCAATCTCAGTTCGCCCAACACGCCCGGTCTGCGGGGGTTGCAGGCGCCCGTCGCGCTGGAGGGATTTCTCGCCGGGTTTATGGAGAATCGCGCGAAGGTGTGTCCGCGCATGCCGGTGCTCCTGAAAATCGCGCCCGACCTGTCGCTCGAGGAGGTTGACGACGTGCTCATGGCGATTTCTAATCACAGCCTGTCCGGGGTGGTTGCCACCAACACTACCCTGAGCCGTGAGGGGCTGCGCGGGGCGGCCCACGCCGAGGCCGGCGGCCTGAGCGGAGCGCCGATGTCGGCTCGCTCGACTGAGATCATTCGCCACATCTACCGGCGGACGAGCGGCGCGCTGCCCATAATCGGGGTGGGTGGGGTGGATAGCGCAGCCGCCGCGCTGGAAAAGATTCGCGCCGGAGCGGTTCTGGTGCAGGTTTACACCGGACTGGTCTACAACGGGCCCGGGCTGGTGCGGGATATCAACGTGGGGTTGCTGCGGGAAATGGATACGCTGGGGATTGAAAGCGTAACGGCGCTGGTCGGCAGCGCAGCCTGACTACACCACACCCTCCTGCCGCAGCGCTGCGACGCTGGCCGCGTCGAGGCCAAACATCTCGGCAAGAACCTCCTCGGTGTGCTCCCCGAGCGTCGGCGGCGCACGGCGGATTGAAGTTGGTGCGGTGGGAATGCGCAGGGGCGAATTCAGCAGCGGCACGTCGCCGTCCTCGGAGTGCTGCGCGGTCACGCGCATTTCGCGCGCCTGAACCTGCGCGTCCTCGAAGACGCGGTCAATGCTGTTAATCGGCCCGGCGGGCAAGCCGATTTGCTCGCACAGCGCCAGCCAGTGCGCCGCATCTCGTGTGACAAACAAATCGTCCAACGCCGCCGCCACCAGGTCGCGGTTCTGGACGCGGGCCGAGTTGGTGCGGAAGCGCTCATCGTGCAGCCACTGCGGCCGGTCCACCGCGCCGCAGAATTTCTCCCATTGGCTGTCGTTACCGGCGGCGAAAGCGAATTGGCCGTCGCGCGCCGTGAATGATTGGTAAGGCACAATGTTTGGATGTGCGTTCCCATGGCGCGCCGGGGTTTCGCCAGAGACGAAGTAGTTGCTGGCGGCGTAAGTCAGCAACGCAATCTGGCTATCCAGCAGCGCCATGTCGATGCGTTGTCCTTCTCCGGTGCGCTCGCGCGCATAGAGCGCTGCCAGCACCGCACTGGCGGCAAACATTCCCGCGCTGATGTCGGCGATTGCCACTCCCGCCCGATGCGGGTCGCCCTCCTTCGGCCCGGTGATGCTCATGAAGCCGCCCATCGCCTGCACGATGAAGTCGTAGCCGGGGCGGGAACTGTAAGGCCCCGTGTAGCCATAGCCGGTCACCGTGCAATAGATGAGGCCCGGGCGTATCTCCTGCAGCATTTCATAATCCAAACCCCAGCGGGAGAGTGTGCCTGCCTTGAAGTTCTCCACCAGCACGTCGCCCTGGCTAATCATGTCCTTCAGGATTTCCAGTCCGCGTTCGGATTTCAAATTCAGAGTAAGGCTGCGTTTGTTCCGGTTCACGCACATGAAATAAGCCGCCTCGCCGCTTTCCGTGAACGGAGGTCCCCAATGGCGCGTGTCATCGCCACGCCCGGGTGCTTCGATCTTGATCACCTCCGCGCCCAGATCGCCGAGCATCATTGTGCAGTACGGTCCGGCCAGTATCCGCGTCAAGTCGATTACGCGCACACCTTGCAGCAGGCCTTCTCCGGCACTCATCCTGTGCCTTCCGTTCCGATGGCCGCGCGCGCTCCATGCGCGAAGCCAGCGAGGGTGTTCATGCTATAATTGCCACTCCCTAATACACAGAAATCCGCGCTCGGTGTTGCGGAGGCGGGTACATCCTCCGGCATTATACAATGCCCACCGGGGCGCCCTGGCAACATCAACTAGATTATGAAGCCAGCCAGTTTCAAGTATTTGTCTCCCGATTCACTGGACGACGCGCTAGCAGCAATGGCACAGCATGGCGCGGATACCAAACTGCTTGCCGGTGGGCAGAGCCTGATTCCGGCGATGAACTTCCGCGTGCTGCAGCCCGCCGTGCTGGTTGACCTGAACCCGCTCACAGAACTCAACTACATCCGCTCTGGCGACGATGGCGGGATGCGCATTGGCGCCATGACGCGCCTCCGGCAGCTGGAGCGCGACCCATTGGCGGCTGCCTGCGCGCCGCTGCTGCACACGGCCCTCCCACACATTGCCCATGCGCAGATACGTAATCGCGGTACGCTTGGTGGCAGCCTTGTCCATGCCGACCCCGCCGCAGAGTTACCGGTAGTGACATTGGCGCTGGCCGCCCGCTATCGAGTGCAGAACACAGCTGGCTCGCGCTGGATTGACAGCAGCGCATTCTTTCATGGTTTTTTTTACACGGCTATCGAGCCGGATGAAATCATGGTGGAAATCGCGCTGCCACCCATGCCAGCGCGCACCGGGTACGCTTTTCTGGAGATCGCCCGGCGGCACGGCGATTATGCTATGGCTGGCGTGGCAGCGCTGGTCACGCTGGATGAAAGCGGCGTTTGCCAACGCGCGCGGTTGGTATACTTGAATCTTGGAGATGCGCCGCTGGATGCGCAAGCGGCTGCGGGTTTACTGATTGGCGAAAAACAGTCTGATGAACTTGCGGCGGCGGTCGCCGCAAAAGCCGCTGAGGAAGAAATAATGCCGATGGGAAGCCTCCATGCTTCCATCGAGTATCAACAACATCTAGCGCGTGTACTCACCCGAAGAGCGTTGATACAAGCATTTGAAAGAGCGGAGCAGTAAATATGGGTGATAACAAATACCCCGTCACAGTAACAATCAATGGTTCAACCTACGAGCGCGAAGTTGAAGCGCGCCTGCTTTTGAGTGATTTTATCCGCCACGAACTGAGATTGACCGGCACGCATGTGGGCTGTGAGCATGGCGTCTGCGGCGCGTGTACCGTGTTGCTGGATGGGCAAGCTGTACGCGCTTGTTTGATATTCACTGTGCAGGCCAATGGGCGGCAAATCACCACCGTGGAAGGGCTGGCAGCCAGCCCCGATAAGCTGCACCCGCTTCAAGCCGCCTTTCACGAAGCGCATGGGTTGCAATGCGGCTTCTGTACTCCCGGCATCTTGATGACGCTGCTTCCGTTTTTGGAAGAACACCCGCGTCCATCCGAACTAGAAATCCGCGCTGCGCTCTCCGGCAATCTCTGCCGCTGTACCGGTTATCAGCATATTGTGGATGCGGTGAAGTTGTACGTGCGGCGTGAAAAATAACGATGACCATGACCAATGTCGTTGACCTCGCTGCTTCCATCCGGCGCGGCGACGAAAACGCGATGCTGGATTGTCTTGACGCACTGAAAACGCACTTCGAGAAACGCGAGCCAGATGTGCTGGCGTTTGTGCCGCAAAATAGGCGCTTTAAACGGCTACGGCGTGAGGCGCGCGCTCTGCTGGCGCAATACCCCGACCCCGCAGAGCGCCCGGCGCTTTTTGGCGTGCCAGTGGGGGTAAAAGATATCTTTCATGTGGATGGGTTTGTCACCCGCGCTGGAAGCGAAGTGCCGGCGGAGTTGTTGCAGGGCACGGAGGCCGAGAGCGTGCGGCGTCTAAAAGCAGCCGGGGCGCTGATAATGGGCAAGACAGTCACGACTGAATTTGCCTACTTTGCGCCCGGTCCCACGCGCAACCCGCACAATCCGGCGCACACCCCGGGCGGCTCCAGCAGCGGGTCGGCAGCTGCGGTGGCGGCGGAGTTGTGTCCGCTCGCGTTGGGAACACAGACGATCGGCTCGGTCACCCGCCCGGCCGCTTTTTGCGGCGTGGTGGGATATAAGCCGACCTATGAGCGCATTTCGCGCGCCGGGGTGATTCCGCTTTCCCCCTCAGTCGATCATATCGGGCCTTTTGCCCGCGATGTGGCCGGGATGGCTTTGGTGGCGGCTGTGTTGGTCGAAGGATGGAATACTGCGGCCGCTGCCAGTCAGCCGGCGCGCGCTCGCCTGGGCGTGCCGGTCGGAGACTATCTGCAGCGCTCCACGGCGAAAGGACGGGCGCATTTCCGTGCAACTTGCGATCGGCTGGCAACGGCTGGCTTTGAAATTAGATCAGTTGTCGCCATGCCTGATTTTGACGCCATCTATGCGCGGCACAATTTGCTGGTGGCGGCGGAGACAGCGCAAGTTCACGCGCAATGGTTTGCGCAATATGGTGAGAGCTATCACCAAAAAACCGCTGATTTAATTCAACATGGACAGACTGTCTCCCGCGCCGATCTGGCGGTGGCGCTGAACGGGCGCGAGCAGCTGCGCGGTGAACTGACTGCGCTGATGGAAGCAAACCAGATTGATATCTGGATTTCTCCATCCGCGCCGGGCGCCGCGCCGCAAGGACTGGATAGCACCGGCGACCCGGTGATGAACCTGCCCTGGACGCACAGCGGGCTACCCACAATCGGGCTGCCGTCCGGCGCAGCCGCCGGTGGGCTGCCCTTTGGCCTGCAACTGGCTGCCCGTTTCGGGGCCGATGAAATGCTGTTTGCGTGGGCGACTGAGATTGAGAAAGCAGTGTAATTAGCTATGACAACCACTTCAAGTGAAATCCGGGCAGGCGCTTATTACGACTCGGTCATCTTAATGCAATTACAAAAAGGGTTGCTCGCGTTATCCGGCGTACTCGATGCTGGAGTGATGATGGGCACACCCGCCAACAAAGAAGTGCTGGCACGGAGTGACTTGCTCTCTCCCGCAGCCGAAGCAGCCGTGCCCGAAGACCTGATCATCACAGTCAGGGCAGAAAGTGAAATTCTGGCGCAGGAAGCTCTGGCGCAGGTAAGTGAATTGCTCAAACGCCGCCGCTCTCCGGCAGCCGCGCAGGATTTTCGCCCGCGTAGCCTGGAGATGGCTATTCGTATGCGCCCGGATGCCCAATGGGCGCTGGTCTCTGTGCCCGGACGCTATGCTGCCGGGGTGGCTCGCCAGGCGCTTGAACTTGGCAAGCATATCTTCCTTTACAGCGACAACGTCTCTTTAGAAGATGAAATTGCGCTGAAGCAGAGCGCAGCGCAAAAAGGCCTATTGGTGATGGGCCCGGATTGTGGCACTGCGGCAATCAACGGCATCGGGCTGGGGTTTGCCAACCGCACGCGGCGCGGCAATATCGGGATTGTGGCTGCTTCTGGCACCGGAATGCAAGCAATCATGGTGGCGATTGATAATCTGGGTGGCGGCGTCACCCATGCCATCGGCACTGGCGGGCGTGATCTCAAAGCGCAGGTTGGCGCGATCACTGCGCGGCAGGGGCTGGCGCTGCTTGATAGTGATCCAGATACACAGGTGATTGTGCTGGCATCAAAGCCGCCTTCGTCTTTGGTGGCTGCGCAATTGATGCAATCTGCTCAGACACTGCGCAAACCAGTGGTGGTCAACTTTTTAGGCTATGCTCCGCCCGCGCGTCAGATTGGTAATTTGCACTTTGCGCTGACTTTGCACGAAACCGCGGAATTGGCGGTAGGATTATCCACCTCCCCATCATCCCCCTCACAAACGGAGAGGACAGGAAAAGGGGTGTTTGCGCCTGGCCAGCGCTATCTGCGCGGTTTATTTTCTGGAGGCACGCTGGCTTATGAGACTTTGTTGCTCTTGCGCGCTTTCACCGGACGAGTGTATTCAAATGCGCCGCTCCATGCGGCGGACCGCTTGCCTGACTCGGCGATCAGTCAGGAACATACAATTGTCGATCTGGGTGAAGATGAATTTACCGTTGGGCGGCTGCACCCGATGATGGATAATGATTTGCGCCTGCGCCGGCTGCAGCAAGAAGCTGCAGACCCAGAAACCGCTGTTATCTTGCTGGATGTGGTGCTTGGCGATGGCGCTCACCCAAACCCGGTTGCTGAACTCGGACCGGCGATTTCTGCAGCCAAAACAGCAGCCCGCTCGGAGGGCCGACAGCTGGAAGTTGTGGCTCTTGCGCTGGGTTCTGAAAATGACCCGCAAGATACCGCCACGCAGATCGAGCAATTACGGCATGCAGGTGCGCGCGTGGAAATGTGCACCGAAGCAGCCGCCAGTTATGTGGGGCAGATCATTGCTGCTTTGAACCCGAATGCCGATAGGGATATTGCGCCGGTTGCTCTGAATGCTTTTTCACAGCCGCTGGATGCAATCAACATCGGGTTGGAATCTTTTTACGAAAGCTTGACCGGGCAGGGCGCGGCGGCAATCCATGTCGATTGGCGGCCCCCGGCGCAGGGCAATGAGAAATTGATGTCTATTTTGGCGAAGATGAAAAGTTGACAGGAGATTATTTTGACTACCCCAAACATTGATCAGGTAAACACCACTGCTGTCGAACGCATGATGTCGGCACGCCCGGTTCTGACCGGTGTCGCCACTGCTCGCGATGTGATCCCCGGCATGAAAGATAACCTGCTGTTGCACGCTGGCCCCCCGATTGAATGGGAGCAGATGTCGGGCCCGATGCGCGGCGCGGTAATCGGTGGGCTGATTTTTGAGGGGCTGGTAGAAGATGAAACTGCTGCTGTGGGCATGGTAAAAACCGGCGAAATCGAATTTTCACCCTGTCATGAGCACAGCAGCGTCGGCCCGATGGCCGGCGTGATTACGGCATCTATGAAAGTATATGAAGTGGAAAACGTCACGCACGGCAACAAGGCTTATTGCAACCTGAATGAAGGCTATGGAAAGGTGTTGCGCTACGGAGCTTATAGCGAGGAAGTTATCGCTAAGCTGCGCTGGATGGATGATGTGATGGGCCCGATGCTGGCACGGGCGCTGGCAGCCAGCGAAAAAGGTCTGGATATACGCGCACTGCTCGCCGAATCATTGCATATGGGAGACGAAGGTCACAATCGCAACAAAGCCGGCTCCATTCTCTTTACCGCAAAACTTGCGCCGCTAATCGCGCAGGTGGCGAACGATAAAACCGTCGCTTCTGAAGTGCTACAGTTTCTGGGCGATAACGCTCTCAGTGTACTCAACCCGGTAATGGCAGCCTGTAAAGCCATGGCCGATGCCGGGCACGGCGTGGAGGGCAGCACGGTGATGACGGTGATGGCACGCAATGGCACCGAACTGGGCATTCGTGTTAGCGGGCTGGGGGAACGCTGGTTCACCGGGCCGGTCGGGCAGCCGGATGGGTTGTACTTCCCCGGCTTTACCGCCGAGGATGCCAGCGGTGATATTGGCGATAGCACCATCACCGAGACAGCCGGCATCGGTGGATTTGCTATGGCTACTGCACCGGCAATCGTCACTTTTGTCAGCGGCACACCCCAGGATGCTATCAATGCCACCCTGGAAATGTATGAGATCACGGTTGCTGAACATGAGCACTTTACCATCCCTCCCCTCGATTTCCGCGGCACGCCGACTGGCGTGGACATTCGTAAAGTGGTGGAGCTGGGTATCACCCCGCGCATCAATACCGGTATCGCGCACAAAGATGCCGGGGTCGGGCAGGTCGGCGCCGGGCTGGTGCGTCCGCCGATGAACGTGTTTGAAGAAGCATTGATAGCATGTGCCGAACAATACGAGCTGGCGTAAAGAGAGTAGGGGCACGGCACGCCGCACTCGAAAAGGAAAGGAGAACACAATGCAAGGCGAAGAATTCATCAACTTGATGAGCAACGCAAAATGGTTCGACCTGACACAGGCAATGAGTATCTTCACGCCTCCCTGGCCCGGAGAGATGCCCTTGCAGGTGCAGTTTTTCAAACGGGTGACCGGCTCTTTTATCGGGGGACAGGGGGCTAATGGTCAATTAATCGAATGGAGCAACAATACCGGCACGCATCTGGTGGGGCAGCGCGCCTTTCATTCCGGCGAGCGCGCCATCGCTGATATTCCACTGGCTGACCTGTGTGGTGAAGGCGTGATTGTGGATATCTCGGATGCGGTTTCTGATTACAGTTTATACACTCCGGAAATGATCACTAGCCGAGCGGAGGTTAAAGCAGGCGATATTCTGATTATCAACACCGGCTACCATAAGTATGGCTGGGATCAGCCGGATGTATACAATGATGCCGCCCAAGGTGGCATTGAAAGCAAAGAATTTGGCTTCTATCTGCGGCATCCTGGCCCCGCGCCGGAATTCTTCCAGTGGGCGCTGGATATGAAGCTGAAGCTGATTGGCGTTGATTGCGGTTGTGCCGAGCATCCGATGAATACTAATCTGCGCTACATGCACACGCGCGAATTTGAGAAAGCCGAAGCAAAGCTTCAGGCGATGCACGGAAAAACTTGGGATGAACTCTTTCCGCAAGAAGAGTATTATGAACTGACCCATATCACCGTGCCTAAAGCCGGGCTACTGCTGGCCGAGTCGTTGGGCGGGCAAATCAACGAACTCAGTAATCAACGCGCGTGGGTGATGATTCAACCTGTACCCTTTATGGAAGTTGAGTCAGCCTGGTCGCGGGCGGTGGCATTGCAGCCTCCCGCCAACTTGAGCGCAGATGAATTTTTCGCGATGATGCATTCGGCGGAAATGCTGGATATGACGCTGCCCTTCAGCGTGCAGACACCCCAATGGGCTAACTACATTCCATTGAGTATCAACTACACCAAACGTGTCGGTGGGCAATACTTTGGGCTGGGACGCAACAACGCCCACTGCCGCGCTAGCTTTCACCTTGCCACGCACATGGATGGCGAAAAGCATTTCCATGGAGGCGGCCGCACCATCGGGGAGACCCCGCTCGATTACTGGATCGGCCCCGGCGCCGTCGCCGATATTTCCGATGTAGTCAGCGATACCAGTGTGTACACACCCGAGATGATCGAAGCTGTGGTGGATGTGCAAGCGGGCGATATTCTGATCATCAAGACCGGCTACCACAAATATGGCTGGAACAGCCCGGATTCGAATGAGTTCCGCTATATGATCAGACACCCCGGCCCCTCGCCAGATTTTGCCGATTGGTGTCTCGAAAAGAAAATCAAATGGCTGGGCATAGATTGCGTGGCGATGGAACATCCAATGAACACAATCCAGCGCGTTTTCCACCCTAAAACATTTGAAGAAGCCAACCAGAAACTGATCGATAAATTTGGCAAAGACTGGGACGAGGTGTACCCACTGGACAAATACTATCAGGACATGCACCTGAATCTGTTCCCCAAAAGCGTTGTCCATGCGGAAAACTTGGGCAGCGCGCTGGCGCACATGCAAAGTGGGCGCTATTTCATCGGCTGCTTTGTGCAAAAAGGTATGGAACTGGCTTCCTGTTGGGGGCGGTTCGTGGCATTCAAAGAATAAGCAAAGGAAGGCAGCATGGCAGCAACACAATTTTTCGGACAACCCATCCGCCGCAATGAAGATCCCCGTCTACTCACTGGGCAAGCGCTATTTGTGGATGACGTGCAACTGCCGGAAATGGCACATGCTGCCTTCCTGCGTAGCCCGTACGCCCACGCGCGTATCTTGAGTATTGACGTTTCCAAAGCGCTGACGCGCGCGGGCGTGCTGGCAGCCTATACCGCTGCCGACCTGGGGGATTACTGGCAGCCCGGCCCTTTGCTGGTGCCGCCTCCACCTATCGAAGGGATGGAATTTAACCGGGCCACTCAGGTGCCGTTGGCAAAAGATAAAGTGCGTTTTGCGGGCGAGCCGATCGTGATGGTGGTGGCTGAAAACCGCTATATCGCAGAAGACGCACTGCAAGATATCGAGGTGGATTTTGATCCGCTGCCGGTCGTCTCCGATCTGGCAGCCGCGTTGGAGGCGGGCAGTCCGCTGGTACACGACGATCTTGGCTCAAACCTGTGCACCCATGTGGTGCAGACCAAAGGTGATTATACGGCTGCAAAAAAAGAAGCTGCCGCCGTCATCAAGCGTGAGTTTTTCTACGATCATGGTACGGCTGCGGCTATGGAAAATCGCGGCATCGTGGCGCAGTGGGACCACCGGGGGCAGCGCTTGACCATCTGGGATACCACGCAGGCGCCTATCCCGATTCGCAATGGTTTGGCAGCGATGCTAGGGCTTTCCGAGAATCAGGTGCGCGTGATCGCGCCGTTCGTCGGCGGCGGCTTTGGCCCCAAGATTATGATGTTTTATCAAGAAGAAGTGCTAACGCCATGGGCAGCGATACAGCTGGATCGCCCGGTGAAATGGATCGAAGACCGCGCCGAGAATTTTGTCGCCACCACTCAGGAGCGCAGCCAGAATCATACAGCTGAAATTGCGGTTGATGCTGATGGACGCATCCTCGGCGTGTGGGACACTTTTCTGCACGATGCGGGCGCATATGCGCCATATGGGCTGACTGTGCCGATCAATAGCCAGTGCACGCTGTTGGGCCCATATCACGTCCCCAATTATTACAGCGAATTCAACGCGGTTTTCACCAATCGCCCGATTGTCACGCCCTATCGCGGGGCTGGGCGGCAGCACGGGGTCTTTGTGATGGAGCGCTTACTCGATCTGGCAGCCAGAGAGTTGGGGATCGATCGCGCTGAAATCCGCCACCGCAATTTTATTCCCCCTGATCAATTCCCCTATGATAACGAAATCATTTATCAGGATTTCGCTCCGCTGGTTTATGACAGCGGCAACTACGAACCAGCGCTGCAAAAGGCGCTCGACCTGATTGGCTATGCTGAATTTGCCAGCGACACTCAACCACGTTTGCGCGCCGAGGGGCGCTATGTGGGTTTAGGCATAGTCGCTTATGTGGAAGGTACCGGCATCGGGCCTTATGAAGGCGCGCGCGTGCAGGTGCAGGCCAGCGGCAAGGTGACAGCGGTGACTGGCGTGGGTACGCAGGGGCAGGGCCATTTCACCAGCTTTGCCCAGATTGTTGCCGACCAGCTGGGCGTGGATGTCGCCAATGTCGATATTGTCACCGGTGACACCGACCAGTTTCACTGGGGCGCGGGCACATTTGCCAGCCGTGGCGCAGTGGTGGCTGGCAATGCCTTCAACGAAGCTGCCCGCGATGTACGTGGGAAAGCGCTGAAACTGGCGACTGAAGTGCTGGATGCGGAGGAAGAAGCGGTCGAGCTGGTAGGGGGCACGGCGCGCGTGCAGGATGACCCCGAGCGCAGCGTATCGTTGGGAGAATTGGCGCAGGCGGCAAATCCACTGCGTGGCGCGGTGAATCCGGGCAGCGAGCCGGGATTGGAATCCACCAATTATTTCGGGCCGGAACGCGGCGCAACAGCCAATGGCATCCACGCTATGATCATAGAAATTGATCCTGAAACCATGCTGCTGGACATCCAAAAATATGTAGTGGTGCACGATTGCGGAGAAGTGATCAATCCGCTGATTCTGGCCGGGCAAATTCAAGGCGGCGTAGCACAGGGTATTGGCAATGCTTTCTACGAGAAATTGATGTATGATGAGAGCGGTCAATTGCTGAATGCTTCGTTGATGGATTATCTGCTGCCCACTGCGCTGGATGTGCCGCGCGTCGAAACCGATCATGTTGCCACCCCCTCGCCGCTCAACCCGCTGGGAACTAAGGGTGCGGGCGAAGCGGGCGCGATTCCGGTTGGGGCACTGTTCGCGCAGGCAATCGAAGATGCACTTTGGGATCGAGATTTTGAGATACTGGAGATTCCATTGAGTCCGGGGCGATTATGGGAGATTGTTGAGGCGGGGAAGTAGTTTGCGGTTGATTGCGGCGTCACAGGCACCAGCAGTGGGGGACTGGCTAGCGAGCACGAATCATGCCCGCGTTGATGGAAGTTTTGAGCGTGCCTTCAACCTAGTCAACATGCGGGGACAGTTCCTCTCAGTTGTTGCACCAGAAATCGGCGGCGGGCCCTTTGCGATGGTGCTTGCAGATGCTCCGAAAAGCTTTCAGCAGATTGTGGCCGCTGGCGCCACGGCGTCCGTTCTAGGTAAGAAACTGCGTGTCGACGCGCTGATGGTCGATTTCAGTAAAGCGGCTCTCTGGCAGCCGAGGCCAGCCTGGGAAAGGCTGGTGGCTGGCCCGAAAAGAATTGTGGCGGGTCTTCCAAGTGTGCGGACCCTCTTGCGGGTCGAAGCTCCGGATGGGAGTATGGCGACCCTCCTGAAGAATCCCTGGCAAGCCACTTTCCAAACTGCTGTCACCGCGGCCGACGCGATTATGCAGTTCTCCGGCGGACTGGCCGAGGGCAATCGTCGCCAGGTTGTTGCCGGCGCTCGTGCTCTGGCTGGGTTAGGAGGCGGGCTGACCCCGTCCGGGGATGATTTTCTGATCGGCGCGCTGCACGCATTGTGGGCCACCAATTGGCCTGAGAAAGCAGCAGAATTGTCCGAAATGATTGCGGGCGTGGCAGCGCCACGCACAACGCAACTGTCTGCAGCTTGGCTCTGGGCAGCAGCGCGAGGGGAAACTGGCCAACGCTGGCACGCGTTCGTAGACGAACTGTTTGTCGGAAAGGTCCCAGCCGTAGTGCGGGCAGCCCGCCGCATTATGGCAATTGGTCACACATCTGGGGCAGATGCCTTGGCGGGTTTCGTAACAACAATGCAACCGGATCATGTCTATAGCGTTGTTGCTGGGGTCGGACAACGACGCTATTTTGCTGTGCCACAGTCGCTCTTGGCGCCAACCTGATGAGTAACATGCTCCAATCGAACCAAAATGCTATGGCCTCTGGTCAGATGATTGTTCGGCGGCTGCGACCAGTGTTTGCGTTCTTGACTATCGTAATCGTGTTGATTGCTGTGTGGGAGGGCTACAAGGCGCTTGGTGCGGCGACCGGCAACAAAGTGCCGTTTACAGGTTTTGAATTGCCGATACGCTCTGATGACACCTCGATGCCCCATGTTTGGGACATCTTTCAGGCGCTCTTTCGGCCGGCGCGGCGCGGTGGAGAGGATGTCCTCCTGATAATCCTTACAAAGTCTGCTCTTTTTACCTGGCGCGAGGCGGCGCTAGGTTTTGTGGTCGGAAGTGTGATCGGCTTTGCATTGGGTGTGGCATTTGTTCACTCGACGCTGCTCGAGCAAGGCTTTATGCCATACGTCGTGGCCTCCCAGACAGTGCCGTTGCTAGCAATTGCTCCCATGATCGTCATCTGGGGCAGCCGCCTCAACTGGCCCACCTGGGGGTCTGTATCTATCATTTCAGCGTACCTGACTTTCTTTCCAGTCACGATCAATACGCTGCGTGGCCTGCGTTCTCCAGACCCGACAGCAGTTGAACTCATGCGCTCCTATGCGGCGACCAAATGGGAGGTATTGTGGAAACTGCGCGTGCCGGCTGCGCTGCCATATATTGTTACCGCGCTGAAAGTCTCGGCTACCGCCAGCGTTATAGGAGCTATTGTCGGCGAACTTCCCAGCGGGGTAGCAGAAGGCCTAGGGCGTGCGCTGCTCACTTTCATGTACTATTATGTCAGCGGCCCTGAAAAGCTATTTGCGTCGATTCTTTTTGCGGCGCTGCTCGGGATTCTTTTTGTTAGCCTGATTGTGCAGATTGAGCGCCGCGTGATTCCTGCAACGCGCCGGCTCGATGAATAATGCACGGGAGATGATCTCTTGAACGAAAATAATCCCGTCGTTTCAATTCAAGGTGCAACCAAAGTCTTTAACGAGGGTGGTACCGACCGCGTACAGGCTGTAAAGGATGTTGAGCTAGAAGTTTATCCCGGTGAGTTCGTCACTCTGATTGGCCCATCGGGTTGCGGCAAGAGCACCTTACTGCGGCTAATCGGGGATTTAATTACCCCCACTAGCGGCGGGGTGAAAGTAAACGGAAAGCACTCCAAACAGGCTCGGATTGATCGTGATTACGGAATGGTGTTTCAAGATGCGACTCTTTACGATTGGCGTACAGTCAACAAGAATGTGCAGCTTCCACTTGAGGTAATGGGCTATTCGCATGATGATCGTGAAAAACGTGCGGCCAAGATGCTGCGCTTAGTACAGCTCGAGGAGTTTGCCAACCATTATCCTTGGCAGCTTTCCGGCGGCATGCAGCAGCGCGTCGCGATTGCACGTGCCTTAGCCTTCGAGCCAGCCATCTTGCTAATGGACGAGCCATTTGGAGCTCTGGACGAGATGACGCGCGAACGTATGCAGCTGGAACTGCTGAATATCTGGGGCCAGACCTCGACAACAGTGATTTTTGTAACCCATAGCATCCCCGAAGCGGTATTTCTCTCTAGCCGAGTGGTGGTTATGTCCGCTAGGCCGGGACGGATCCATGCCATAATTGATATTGATCTGCCACGCCCCCGAGGATTTGAAACGCGCGAAGACCCACGTTTCTTTGAGAGACTCACGGAAGTACGCGAATGTTTGCGGGCTGGGGAAAGCGGAAAGTCTCATGTTGAAGGTTACAAGTAGAAACGGGACGATATGACAGCGACAGAGACAACATTCAACTTTCCACATTCAATTCTCAGCGCTCACCGCCAGCGTTTTCGTCGCCTATTGCCGGCTATCGGCTTGTTGTTGCTAGGCTTGCTAGCTTGGGAAGCGGTAGTTATCATCTTTCGTATCGAAGGCTTCTTGCTGCCGAAGCCCTCCGTGATTGGCGCGACGTTTCAAGATCAATTTCTTGTCGTCCTGCCCGCCGGCTTGTTCACAATGCGCGAAGCAGTGGGTGGTTTTGCAATCGGAAGCGTGTTGGGGATTGGCATCGCCTTGGCAACCGCGCGCTGGACTTTGATCAGTGAAGGGGTCATGCCGTTCGCGATTGCTGTCAATTCAACGCCAATCATCGCCCTAGCACCAATTATGAACAACTGGTTTGGCATAACAAACCCATTCTCGAAGATGAGCATCGTGGCCCTGATCGTGTTTTTCCCAATCATGATCAATACTGTACGTGGGCTACGGCAGGTAGACCCTGACGCCCTCGAGCTGCTGCGGTCCTATGCCACGAACGAACGGACTGTGCTCTTGAAGTTGCGCATCCCGAATGCATTGCCATATTTGTTCAGCGCACTTAAAATTGGGAGCACTTTGAGCGTGATCGGTGCCATCGTCAGCGAATACTTTGGAGGGACGCGGGAAGCACTGGGGGTGTACATCTCGCAGCAAGCAGCGCTGTTCCACTTCGCCGAGGCGTGGTCTGCAATTATGGTAGCGTGTTTCATGGGAATTACTTTTTACTTGTTGGTACTCATAGTAGAGCGCCTGGTGATGCCGTGGCATTTTGCCCTGCGTGCGGCGGAGGAATGAGTGCAGCCAGTGCGGCAGGATGACAGTCGTAACCCACGTCACGATGGGAGGTGATGCCGTATGTAGAATCAGAGGGGTGTGTTGGACTTGACCTGACGGGTCAACACCTGGTGGTCGCACCATACTCAAAGTCGGGAGAGACACTGAACGAGGGGGGCATAGTTATTACAAAGAGGATGAAAACATGAAACGCAAGAACCTGTTTTGGTATCAACTGTCTGTACTGTGTCTCACTAGTGCGTTACTTGTGACGGCATGCACCCCAGCACCTAAGGAACTAACCCCGATCGCGCTTCAATTGCAATGGGTAGTACAGTCTCAGTTTGCTGGCTACTTTGCGGCAGTGGACCAAGGTTTCTATAACGATGAAGGTCTGGAAGTAACTATCAAGGAAGGCGCTGTGGACATCGTGCCACAGCAAGTGCTTGCTTCCGGCCAGGCGGACTTCGCTGTCTCATGGGTCCCCAAGGCGCTGGTATCGCGCGAGGAAGGTGCCGCGATCGTGAACATTGCGCAGGTCTTCCAACGCAGTGGCACACTGGAGGTTTCTTGGAAGGATTCAAACATCACCAGGCCCGAAGACTGGAAAGGCAAGACGGTCGGTACCTGGGGTTGGGGGAACGAGTTCGAGCTTTTGGCTGCCATACGCAAGGCTGGCCTCGATCCTGATGCTGATCTCACCATCCTCCAGCAGCCGTTCGACATGTCGCTGCTGCTCAATCGTGAAGTGGACGCGGCGCAGGCTATGACCTACAATGAGTACGCTCAGGTGCTCGAAGCGGAGAATCCGGATACCGGCCAATTGTATCAACCGGAGGACCTGACGGTTATCAATTTTAACGATGTCGGCACTGCTATGTTGCAAGATGCAGTCTGGGCGCGTGAAGATTGGCTGGCCGACGAGGCGAATCAGGAAATCGCCGAGAGCTTTCTGCGGGCGACCTTCCGCGGGTGGGTGTTCTGTCGCGACAACTTTGAGGAGTGCGTTGACATCGTACTTAAGAACGGACCCACTCTGGGTAAGGGCCACATGACTTGGCAACTGAATGAGATCAACAAACTGATCTGGCCCTCGCCAGCCGGAATTGGTGTGATGGATACAGGGTCGTGGAATCAGACGATTGATGTTTCCACGTCGGAGAAGGTACTGAAAGCCGCGCCCGATGCTGGCGCCTACCGCACCGACCTGGCGGAGACTGCGCTTGATGGTCTCAAGAACGATGGCATCGACGTTACGGGTGCGAGTTATTCACCGCGCTCAGTGGAGATCACGCCCGGCGGAGAGTAACCCTCTGCCACTCAACAAGCGGGGCTGCCTGCTATGGGCGGCCCCGCCCATCCCCAATGACCCAGACGGGAGCGGCGATGTGCTACTGGAGGACATTACCCAACCGGGCGTTGCTGCCCCAGGGGTCATGACGAGAAAATGAGACACTGGTGATGGACGCCATCATTCAGCCTTCGTCTTGGTCATCAGGTCGAGCAGTGGACCAAGTGTTTTTACGGAGGATAAGCTTATGACGAGAACTGTCCGTGGTGCGTTGCTGCAATGCGCGTACGCCGGTGATAAGCAGACCACGATTGACAGACATATAGATTATGTCGAACAAGCCGCTAAACAAGGCGCACAGATTATGTGCTTACAGGAGCTTTTTTACGGCCCCTATTTTTGCCAAGTGCAAGACGTCAAACACTATTCGTGGGCGGAACGTGTGCCGGATGGGCCGACCACCAGTTTGATGCAGGAACTTGCGGAAAAGCACAACATGGTGCTGATCGCGCCGGTGTATGAAGAAGAACAGACCGGCGTACATTACAACACAGCAGTAGTTATTGATGCCGATGGTACCTTCCTGGGTAAGTATCGCAAAACGCACCTTCCTCAGGTAAAGGGATTCTGGGAGAAGTTCTATTTTCGCCCCGGAAACTTGGGATATCCAGTGTTTGACACCACAGTTGGAAAAGTCGGCGTCTATATTTGCTACGATCGTCATTTTCCGGAAGGTGCGCGCATGTTGGGCTTACATGGGGCAGAGATAGTCTTTATTCCCTCGGCGACCTCTCGGGGCCTCTCCCAGCATTTGTGGAAGATCGAGCAGACCTCACACGCCATCGCCAACGGCTACTTCGTGGGCACGATTAATCGTGTTGGCGTCGAGAAGGAGTTCGGTCCCAATGATTACTACGGTCAGTCCTATTTCTGTGACCCACGCGGCCAATTCGTGGGCGAGGTCGCCAGCGACCGTGACGAAGAGCTTATTGTCCGCGACTTAAACTTGGACATCATTCAGGAAGTGCGCAATACATGGCAATTCTACCGTGATCGACGACCGGACCTGTATGGTGACATCGGGGCTGCGTGAGAGGTAAAGAGAAGGTTTAGAAGGAGAAGCTGATTATGAAGACCCTTATCAAAGGAGGTACCATCATTACCGCCTCCGACACCTACGAAGCCGACCTGCTGATTGCAGATGACAGAATTGCTCTGATGGGCGCTGATTTGCCCGCTGAGGATGCTAAAGTTGTAGATGCAACTGGTAAGATGATTACCCCCGGTGGCATTGACGTACACACTCATCTTGAGCTGCCCTTCTTCGGCACTGTTTCTTCGGACGATTTTTACACCGGCCAGAAGGCCGCTGCCTTTGGTGGCACAACGACCCATATCGATTTCGTTATTCAGGCAAAAGGTGAGAGCCTACACCAGGCTATCGAAAACTGGCATAAAAAGGCCGGATCCAAATCGGCAGCGAATTATGGCTTCCACGTCGCCATTACTGACCTAACCGACGAGGTGATGGATGAAATTCCCTCTATTGCCGACGAGGGGGTGACCTCTCTCAAACTCTTCATGGCCTATAAGGGTGTCTTTCAGGTGGATGACACCACGTTG